>OLRA01000773.1_pt1 | contig 41460 bp, 37 predicted proteins | sample 1673011 | NCBI WGS metagenome assembly OLRA01 (sample SAMEA3136746, study PRJEB25190) | human gut metagenome | reverse complement strand
AAGTGATAAAACGCAGAATTATAGCAAAGTCACCAAATTGCTAGTTAAGCCTTTATTTAACTACATCATTTTATTTGGCGCTTACTATGAATCGAGATATTTTAAAACAGCTTATAGTAGATCAAAAGGGATGTATCTATATAATCCTATTATTTCTAGAAATTATGATTTAGAAGATAATGTGAATTATTGTTTTGTGGGGGTTGAAGAACGGGTAAATCGTATATGATGTATCAAAAGATTTGTAAATTAATGAATGATGGAATTCCATTGCTGCAAATCATATATGTGAACTTCGAAGATGAGCGTCTATTAGAGATTGGCATTGAATTTTCTGGTTTGAAAGGAAAACCATACTTGTTTTTAGATGAGGTTCAGAATGTTGGTGATAGTTGTCAAACTAAAAGGAGATTGACTAAATTGTCGATCTCCATTATTTCTTCATAGAAATATATTCATAGCTAGGCGTGAAGTGCTGACTATCCTGAAGCTTGTAGTATTCCATAAAAATGCGTGACATGATGTTTGGAATTTGTGTTTCTGCAGGATGAGATAGAATAATCAAATATTGCATAGCACTATAACGTGTACATACATCCACCTTTCGAATGTTGTCTTGAATAGCTTCACCCATATGGTCAAGGGCTTCTTCGATTTCTTCAATATATGGAAGTGTATCTTGTACAGTTTCCATAGTAACCATGACTAGATAACAGTTCCATTGGTTTCGTGTCATCAATTGGTGTATGTATTCATATTGTCTTGTGAAATCGCGATATTCTAGGTGTAATGCGCCTGAATAGCTTCCACTTTTTTGTAGGGAGTTTGCGATTTGTTTCAAATCTAAGCTTGTGTTGGCTGTGTTTCCATAATGGATTTGGTTGTACCAAGAATAGTTGTTCTTACCATTTTGTTTCACATAATACAAGGCTTTGTCGGCTTTTGCATAGGCATCCGCAAACGTGTCGTTTCGAGTGCACATGAGCATGCCTGCAGAAAGGGCTGCAAAATGGGTCTCACTATCGTCTTGAATGATTTCTTTGAATTGTTCAATCACATTTGAAACTGTATTTTCGGCTTGTTCTGTATTCACTTGTGGTAAGAACAGAAGGAATTCATCCCCTCCCATACGACATGCGATCTTAGGTATTGAAATGTCTAACAATAGTTTTCCCAGGCTTTTTAGGGCTCTATCTCCAGCTTTATGTCCATAGACATCATTGATTTTTTTAAGATTATCCATATCCAAGAAGATCAGACATCCATTTGTCTTTTGCATAGCGCTCGCAATGCGTTTTTGTCCTACATTACGAACAGGAAGACCTGTAAGATAATCGATGTTTTTTGTTTCTTCCTGATCTTGCATGGTTGTCACAACATCGGAAATAAACTTATTGATTGTGTCTTCTTGGGATGGAAGTATTTCGTGTTCTAAGTGAAATAAAGATCCGTTGTCCATTAATTTCAAGAAGACTTTAGTGATTTCAGGATCAAATTGCGTACCCGCATTCATTTGGATTTCTTGATAAATTCGTTCATGACTTAATGCGTTACGATAGATTCTTCTTGAATTCATGGCATCGTAACTGTCGGCTAACGCAATTATACGTGCTTGTATTGGAATTTCATTTCCTTTAAGTCCATCTGGATAGCCAGTACCATCATAATTTTCATGGTGACTTCTTGTGACTTCATCGATATGTGGAATGATCGTTATATCTTTTAAGATGTCTTGTCCAATTGTAGTGTGTTGTTTGATTAAATTAAATTCTTCATTTGTTAATTTGCCAGGCTTATTTAAGATTTGGTCTGGAATACCAATCTTTCCAATGTCGTGTAGATAAGCACAGTTTTTAAGGTTTTGAATCTCTTCATTTGTCCAACCCATATTTTTGGCAATCAAGGCTGCATATTGGGCTACACGCCTTGAATGTCCACGCGTATATTCATCTTTGGCTTCGATGGTAGTAGAAAGGGATTCCATCATTTGAAGTGTTATTTTTTTGTTTTCTTTCTTTTCAATTTCCAACTCCGTTTGATGACGATTTTCTTCTATGATATGAATTTTTTGGATGGCGAATAATGTTAGTGAAGAGTAATATAATCATGCCTATGCCAATAAAGATACCTGAAATAGTTGCAACAAAATAAACAGATACAGATTCAATGGCAACACAGACTAGGACTAGAAAGAGTCCAATCAATAGAAGGTAGTCGGATTTTATTTGTTTATTTTTGCGTATGTATTGCATCAAATGAATGAATATTAGGGTAAACACAAAGACGAGTAGTAATTGTGCAACGGGCAATGTTTCAATGAAGTCTTTGACTTTTGTAAGATAGAGAAAGGAAGAAACAATAAAGTTTAAAATGACTACATAACCAATATTTTGATAGAGTTTTTGGTGCTTGCCATTTTGCATGTTGTCCGCATAGAACAAGATGGGTAATGGACTCAGCATGATCATCAAAAAACATAAAGCAGCTAAAGCGGATGCGTTAGGAACTAGGAGTTGTCGGATTTTGGATTCTCCAAGCATCCAGACAGAGCCCATGACCATACACCATCCAAAGTATTCCATGTCGAATGTTGTGTGGTAGACATGTTTTAGGGCTATGCCAAACAGGATGGATGTGATGCCGGTAAATAAGATAATGAAGGCAATAAATGTGGATATTCCATGAGTATTGTATATATTTTGCCAAATTTCGGCTTTATTACCACAATACACCTCATTGACAATGCCAGAATAATTTGAAGTGTAGGTTGTCAGTTCAATGCGTAATGTTTTTCCTGCATCTTTATGGGTTGTAGGACAAAAGATGTAGCGACTCGCTGAATTTTTACCAGCCATTCTTTTATCTTTTGTGGAATATTGTGCGCGTAATGAATCTCCTATGTAGAACTGAATGTCCTGCAAAGAAGATCGAATCGCAAAAGACGTTTCATCATAGTCTTTAGGTAAGGTTGTTGTCAGGACCATGGTATGGCCTGGTTTTACTTCATAGGTTCCGGGAACCTTTATTTTTTGTTTCGTACCATCCTCTTTATTCCAGTAAAAGGAACCGGAATAGATTATGGATTTGGATGAGTTGTTATAGTTTTGTTCGTTAGCACCAAATAATTGCATGAAACAAAACCATCCTAAAATCGCAATCATTAAGATGTAAAAGAAATATTTCATTGTTTGAAAGTTGGATTTTTGTGTATGCATATTTGGATCCCTTCCCTTATAGTTAGCATAGTATTTTTACATAAAAAGTGTCAATAAAAAGTTGTTGACAAACCCATAGAGTAGCTATAGAACGAAAACATTCTTAATAGAACGATGAGGATGGTGCATATGCACTTTTGGGATGAACATAAAACGATAACGAGATATTATGAGATGAAGGTTTCTGGTGTTTGCGAAAAATATCAGTTAAGACAGTTGGAGAATGATATATTAATGTTTATTTACAACAATCCTGCGTATAATACAGCTCGGACATTGTTCGTATTCGTAAGTCTAGAAAGTCTCATGTTTCGACTTCACTTAAAGTATCAGAAGGTCGTGGTTTTATTGAGAAAAGAATCGACAAAGACAATAAAAAGCATGTAACTATTCATTTACTACAATTGACTAATGAAGGCATTGAAGCTGGAATATGGGCGCAAAAGGAGTTTACGCAAGATATGTTTGAAGGTCTTAGTGAAGAAGAAATCAAAGTGTTTATGAGTGTATTTCAAAAGGTGTATGACAATGCAGAAAGGATGATTTCAAAAGAAAAAAATGCCTGATTGAATGGAAGCTATTTTTGATGCTTGTTACTTGATTTTTGACTTAATTACTGGAATCTTATTTTTTGTATATGCGAAAGGAAATCCATTGTTCGTATTATATGGTGTATTAACATTAACGTTGTGTGGTGGAGACGCACTCCACTTGGTTCCTCGTATTAAAAGAGCAATATATGGAACAAACGATAGAATTAAAAGGCAACTTGGAATTGGATTGCAGGTATCTTCAATCACAATGACAGTGTTCTATATTATATTATTGTTTATCTGGATATTAGCATTTCCAACATTTCAAGCTCCACTTTGGGTCGAGGCTATGATTTGGATTTCAACAATTATTCGTATCGTTGTTTGTTTCTTGCCACAAAATAACTGGACTTCAGAAGAAGGAAACAGAAAGTTGTCTGTGATTCGTAATGTCGTGTTTGCCGTAACTGGAATTGGTGTGATTCTTCTTTATGCCATTTCAGGAAATATGTACGATTTACATATGAACCGTATGGTTGCAGCCATCCTTATTTCTTTTGGCTGCTACATCCTTGTTACATTGTGGTCTAAGACAAAACCAAAGATTGGTTTATTGATGATTTCTAAGACTTGTGCTTATATGTGGGTCATCGTGATGGGATTGCAATTATTATTCTAATTTACAATACTTGGTGCTTATAGCACCTTTTTTATTTTCTAAAAAGAAGAATATTACTATAAATTGATAATATTCCGAAAAAATACCGAAAGAAATCGACATATTTCCGAATAGTAGGTATACTGTTGGTAGTAGGATTGGTGGTGTTCACATGAAAACTTGTAAAGAAATGGCTTTAATTTGGAATATTAGTGTTCGTGCAGTTTCGAGTTTGTGTAAATCGGGAAGAATTCCTGGTGCTGTTAAGAATGGAAAAAATTGGGAAATTCCAGATGAAGCAACAAAACCGGTAGATGGAAGAATTTCATCTGGTGAATACTGTAAAAAAGGGATGAGTACAGATAGAAAGCCTTTGCCTATTGGTATTTCAGACTATGTGCGTGCTCAATCGGATTATTATTATGTGGATAAAACAATGTTAATTAAGGATTTTTTAGATCAAAAGCCATTGGTTTCATTATTCACTAGACCAAGAAGATTTGGAAAAACATTGAATATGGATATGCTTAGAGTGTATTTTGAAAATGTGGATGAGGATACGTCTAAATATTTTAAAGATAAGAATATTTGGAAGTGTGGGGAAAACTATCGAATGCATCAGGGTAAGTATCCAGTGATTTTTCTTACTTTTAAAGATGTGAAGTTTGATTCTTGGAAGGCCACTGTAGAGAAAATTAAATCGTTACTTCAAGAAGAATATGGAAGGCATCAGGAATTGTTGAGTAGTGGAAAAATATCGGGTTATGAGAAGGAGTATTTTAATAAAGTATTAAGTGCAACAGAAAATGAAGTGGAATTGTCTTTTTCACTTGAAAAGTTATCTAAAATGCTTGCGACGCATTATGATAAAGCTCCAATTATTATTATTGATGAATATGATACTCCGATTCAGGAAGGGTATTCTAAGGATTTTTATGATGAAATCATTGGCTTTATGAGAAATTTCTTTTCTGGTGCTTTTAAGGATAATAAAAATCTTTCTTACGGCTTTTTAACCGGAATTTTGAGAATTGCTCAAGAAAGTATTTTTAGTGGATTAAATAATTTAACTGTGAACTCAGTGATGGATGAAGCATATGATCGTTATTTCGGATTTACAAATGAAGAAGTAAGTAAAATGTTAGAGTATTATGGAGTTGCTGAAAAAGAGAGTGAACTTCAAGAATGGTATGATGGATATTTGTTTGGGAATGAAGAAATCTATAATCCGTGGTCTGTTATTAATTATATTTCGAAGGGGTGTGTTCCACAGGCATATTGGGTGAATACTGGAAAGAATGAGATTCTCGAAGATGTTTTAAAAGTGGCGGATGAGGATATAACAGAAAAGCTTTATTCTTTGATTCGTGGGGATAAAGTTTTGGCAAGAATTGATCAAAATGTTGTTTATCGTTCACTTACAGATGATCCAGCTAATATATATAGTTTATTATTGGTAGCTGGGTATTTGAAAACAACGATTAAAGAATTGCAGGCGGATGGATCTTATTTGTGTCAGGTATCGATTCCCAATAAAGAGATAGCTTCCGTTTATAAAAGTGAGGTTTTGGCACATTTGATGCAGATTGGTGCAGTTTCAAGAACGACTGCAGATAAGATTGCGGAAAGTTTGTTCTTAAATGATTATGTAAAACTAGAAAAAGCTATTTCTGAATATATGAATAAAGCAATTAGCTTTTATGATACGGCTAGTGAATCTTTCTATCATGGATTGATTTTAGGATTGATTTCGATGATGGATAATCAGTACAAAATAAAATCAAATAGAGAGTCTGGCAAAGGAAGGTTTGATATTGGCTTAGTACCTAGAGATGATAAGTATCCAGGAATGATTATGGAGCTAAAGTGGAAAAAGAATCTTGATGATAAGGAATTAACGCTTTTGGCGGATGAAGCTCTTTGTCAGATTCATAGTATGGAATATGATTCTGAGATGAAGAGTGAAGGAATCAAAAAGATATTGAGATTTGGAATTGCGTTTTCTGGAAAGAGTGTTTGTGTTAAAACAAATTAGAACAGTAGTTTTACAGATGATCCCTAAGACTTGTGCTTATATGTGGGTCATCGTGATGGGATTGCAATTATTATTTTAGAATTTCTTCAAGAGAACGCTTACTCGACGTTCTCTTATTTTATATGAATTTAGAATATCTAATTCAATGAAAATAAGTCGTTTTAGATGAAATAGGAACAATCGTTACAAATTTATTGGAATTAATAATGTTTTCACATTGAAGTTTTATAATTAGAAGTGCTACTGGATGTAGTAACGGTGAACCCTCTGAATTAAAAATGATATCTGCTTGCGTTCTCGACAGATCCTTCTATTTTTTTGTAAGAGGAGAAGATGTCTATGTATATATATCTATATATTGATGTTGCCATGACTTTAATGGCACTAGTAGAAATACTGAGAATCACATTAATTATCATAGAAAAATGTAAAAGACACTAGTTCCCGTAAGCACAACGAATTACTAGCGTCTTTTGACATTATTTAATTCAGAGTGACCACTGTATCCAGTAGTCTTTCTGTATGTTTATTAAACAATTGATATATATAAAAGTCAAGTTGAATCCTATCTAATTCAATGAAAATAAGTCGTTTTAGATGAAATAGGAACAATCGCAACAAGTGCATTGGAATTCACAATATTTTCGTATTGGACTTTTATGATGGAAATTGACTACTGGATGTGGTTGGTGGTTGCCTCTTGTTAAGGAGATTTGAAGCCTTGAATCTTGAATTCCAGGTAAGTAGATCCTTCTAGCTTATGTATATATATCTACATATTGATGTTGCCATGTGTTTATTGACACTAGTAGAAATACTTAGAATTACATTATTGATTATAGAAAAATGTAATAGACACTAGTTCCCGTTCCCACAACGAATTACTAGTTTTTTTGACCTTAATTTAGAGTGACCACTATATCCAGTAGTCTTTCCGTATAAGTATTATATCGATATATGAGTGGTTATGCAAATCTATTGGATAATAGTGTAATGGAATACATTACTATGAAAAAGTGAAAGACACTCGTTCATGTAAATGAGTGTCTTTAAGGAATTACTTTAATCCAAACAGTGTTTCAATACAAGAATCATCCATTACACGATCTGTTGGTGGCATATTGGCATGTTCTAGCAGTGAGTCTACGTTTATGTAGCTCAGAGTAAAAGGAATACAAGAAAAAACGTAGTTGCTCCTAGCCATGTTTTACAGGGCCTTATTTTAAAACTTTGAGGTTTTAAAAAATTGGATTAAGAACATAATTGAATGTGAATTTACAAAGCCAAATTGTCAAGGCTTGCAGTTTTACAAATTAATGAAGAAACAATTTTGATTATATAATTATTTAACGCAATGCCCATTCGCTAAATATAAATTGTTTTTCCAATTGGCTTCAAAACCGTAATTTTTAACAAAATCAACTTTTGAGTTGCGTTCAATATTTTTTAACTTTTCAATTGCTCTTTTGCCAAGGCTTTGATTTGGATTTATATACAGAAGAGGAAGAACTAATGAATATGTGCTTCCAGATACAAAAGATCCTAAATTTATATTTGAAGGTGTGTAAAGCTTTGGCTTGATAGGATGATTTTTTCTGTACAATCTTTGATAATGACAACATTGATTTCTTAGATATGATACACAATGGTAGAAACTTTCTAATTTTTCATAACTAATGTCATTATATCCGATTTTTAAAATTGCTTTTTTATCTTTTGTCTTTAATAATGAATAAAATTTAGAAATGGTGCCAAGAGGTATAAGTTCGACTAATGCCCATACTGGGACAAATCCATTATATTTGTTGTTGTGATGTTGAATAATAAGGCTGGATGCATTTCTTTTATTTACTTCGCCACAACGTTTTAAAAAATCAATGATGTCAATATATTCTTGGTGATTTTTAAAATTAAAGTTTGATGGATCAAGATATCCAACGGGACCATATGTCAATGAAAAATAATTTGCTAATTGAGTTTTTAAATATACCTCAATATCGTTAATTAGTTCAAAAAGTGTTGATCTAATTTCTTTATCAGTTTTATACACATTATAGATATCCTCAAAGGAAATGTTATCAATAAAATTGTCGTTTTTATCTAGAAAATCAATCATATATCCACTTAATCTGTAATAATTTTCATGTTTTAAAATGGATAAAGCATTGTCATAGTTATTAACAATCAACCCTTTATCGTTAATAAGGTGATCTAGCTGTTGATTGAATGTTAAAGCTGGCTTAATCTGTGCATTGAAATTATTTATAAATTCTCCTAAAGAAAAGAGCCCTCTGGGCCACATTGTTAAGAGGTGCGAAGGCTACGATTGATTAAATTATAACAAATTTGCAATATGTGTCAATACAATTTTTCCTTTCCAATTTCGTCTGATTTTGTTTTCTGATTCTATGAAATTCAGCGAAAATCAGGGTGATTGAATGTGGTACAGTGATGATTTTGAATTAGAAGAATTGGCCAAAAAGGGCAGTATACTCATATTTTGAGCATACTGCCTCTAATTTTGTATTTGTTTACTTTAATCCAAATAATGTTTCAATACAAGAATCATCCATTACGCGATCTGTTGGTGGCATATTGGCATGTTCTAGTAGGGAGTCTACGTGGTCTTTAATGGTTACGTCTACAAGTTTATTGACATCGATTCCTCTGAGTTCAAAGAATAAGAATGGGTTTTCGTCGAGTTTGGTTCCAATTCCGTAGAGTACGGCAGCAACGTGCTTGCACATTAAGGCCCAGTCAGGGCAGCTGCAGTTGAAACTAATTTCTCTTTGGCTTGGGAAGAGTCCATTTTCGGATAGGAATATTTCTTTTAAACTTTCTGGGAATTGTCCATTTACGAGTTCTTGTAAGTTTTGAATTTGTGAACTACATTTTTCAATGATGTCTTCACAAACTTCTTCTTTTAATGGACTGATGTTGATTTCTACTTTGTACGGTGTTTTTCTTGTGCCTTGTACACGAGCTTTTACCTTACCCTTAACAATTTGTAAGTCCACAACAGCACCTGAACGAACATATCTTTTTCCTCGTTCGATACGACTGGCATAATCGGCATATTGTTCAATGTTTTTACACCAGGCCATGCCCCACCAGCTTTTTGCGATTTGCCTTTCTTCCACAATAATGGGATGCATTTCTTTTCCTTTGTTTTTAGCATTTTTAACACTTTCTTGTGCTTTTCTTTGCAGTTCTTCGACGCTCATTTGCGAATACTGCATGCTTGCTGTCCAATATTTTGCCATAGTCTACACGTCCAATCTTAATAAGTCCATTAGTTCATTTGTATCCAGTTCGGTAATCCATTTTTCTTGGCCAGAGGTAAGAATGGAATTTGCGAGTTCTTGTTTGGACTCAATGAGTTTATCAATCTTTTCTTCAATAGTTCCATTTGAAACGAGTTTATGGACAAAGACCTCTTTGGTTTGTCCAATACGATAGGCTCGATCGCTCGCTTGGTTTTCTACGGCTGGATTCCACCAACGGTCAAAGTGAATGACGTGGTTGGCGGCTGTTAGATTGAGTCCGGTTCCGGCTGCTTTTAATGATAATACGATATATGGAACGTATGTGTTTTCGTCATTAAATTTTTCAACGTTTTCCGTACGCTTTTTAGCTGGAATGCCACCATGAATAATATATCCCTTCTTATGGAAAATAGATTCTAGATATTGAGATAGGGGTTCGCACATTTCTTTATATTGTGTAAATACCAAGACTCTTTCCCTTTTCTCATAGATGGTTTCACACAACTCTTTCAACATCGCATATTTTCCACTGTCCTTTGGATTGTAGTTGGTATCATGAATGAATTGGTCTGGGTGATTACAAATTTGTTTCAATTTTGTCAATAACGCGATCACAATACCTCTTCTTTGAAGGCCTGTAGAATCTAATATTTTTTGTTCCGCTTTTTCAACTTCCTTGCGATATAAAACAACTTGTCGTTTGGATAAATCCACATGTTCTATGATTTCCATTTTGTCTGGTAAATCTGAAATGATTGTTTTATCTGTTTTTAGACGTCTTAAAATGAATGGGGAAACCATCATCTTTAATTTTGTCATATATTCAGGATAGGCTTGTACTTTCTTTGTGTATTCCTTAAAGTCAGATGCACTACCTAATAATCCTTTATTTAAGAAGTCAAATAGGGACCATAAATTGGAGAGGTCATTTTCAATTGGTGTACCCGTCATTGCGATACGCATATGGCTAGGAATCTTTTTAATGGCACGTGTTTGTTTGGTTGCTGGATTTTTAATGGCTTGTGCCTCATCCAAAATCAAACAGTCCCATACTCTGTCTTGTAAAAATTCATTGCGTAATGCCATCCCGTAGGTTGTTATAGTGATAAATGTGTCTTCATGTACAATATTGTTTTTTCCATGAAGGATATAATATGTCATTTTAGGGGCAAAGCGATCTATTTCTTTTGACCAGTTACCTAGTAGGGATGCAGGAACAATCAATAATACATGTCCATCTTTCTTTTTTTCATACATCTTCTCTAAAAAAGAAATGACTTGAAGTGTTTTTCCTAGTCCCATATCGTCGGCAAGACAGGCTCCAAAGCCTAAATCATTCATTTGATTTAACCAATTGTATCCACTCTTTTGATAGGGGCGAAGGGTTGCATTTAAATATTTTGGTTGAGCTTTGTTTTTGATTTTTGAAGGATTCTTCAATTTGCCTAAAATATCCCTTAACCATTTTCCATTTGATATCTGTATACCCATATCGACATCAATATCATCATCATTAGACATATATGTTTTTGTCAAAGCTTCCTTTAAAGTAATGGTTCCATCATATTGCTCCATTTGTTCAAGAAGTTGTTGAAGCTTATTATGATTAATTTCTACCCATTGACCTTTAAGCCATGCAAGTCCTTCTTCCATTTTTAAAAGTTCACTAATTTCTTTCTTTGTGAGGGCACGCCCATTAACAATTAGAGATGGTTGTAAGGATAGTATGGAGTCAAAGCCAAACATGGATGGTTTGGTATCTCCAATATTCACATTGATTTTTACAGAAGAATATTTTTTCTTCCACCAATTTGGTACTCTACACTTAATGCCACAAGCCTCAATGTCAGGCACACTCTTTAATAGGGAATAGGCTTCTTTACTCGTTAATTTGATGGGATGAAATAAATCACCGGTTTCCATATATTGGGCAATCAAAGTGTTCTTTTGCGCGACTACGTTTAGGCAGGACAATAAATTCAATAATTGTTCTTGATCGTTTTTATATTCGACGAGTGCATGTTTTAGTGGCATATGAACAATTCGATTTTCTTTGTCTTTTGTGGCATACGTCGCTAGAAACGCAAATGGAAAGTCTGGATCCTCTTCGTTTTCGACTAAATGAAAATAGATTCGTTTTGCGACTTTTAAATCTTGGGATTTTTCCTGAAGATACATTTGAACTGTACCCTTGTATGATTTCATGTCCAAACAGAATTGATTATTTAACTTTTCAAATAAGTTTTGAATCCACTTTTCATCAATATATTCTGTACCAATCGCAAAAGGAATAATGGACATTAAATATTCTAAGTCTTCATTGGATGCTTCTACTTTAGTATCTTCTCTAGCTACTTCTAGTTCAGGTCGATTACTTAAAAGTTCAACGAATTTCAAAGATAGTTGATACAAATAAAAAGCACTCGGCGTCAATCCCTTTAGATTGTTTTCAAACCCCAATTCATAGAGTGCCAAATATTTGTGCTTTTTGAATGATTCAGCCCATTTTGAAGTATTCTCTTCTTTTGTTTCATCAATATGAAATCCGTTCTTGGTAAATATAAAATTGATTTGTTTCATACACTGTGTATCCTTTGTCGTATTACTTTTCTATATTTTAGCATATACATAATTGATTAACATATCAATAAAGTTTTAAAAGAAGTGTTGTTGAATGAAAATAAGATTTTTTAAAAAATAATACGATCCATTTTGGCGAATTTTATCTTGACATTATCATGATTAAAAGGATGATATCTTGAGTTCTCGATGATTCCGATTATGTAGGAGGATGTGTTTTATGTATATTTATCTATACATTGATGTTGCCATGTGTTTATTGGCCATAGTAGAAATACTTAGAATTACATTATTGATTATAGAAAATGCAAAAGACACTAGTCCGCCCAATCGCAAAGGAATTGACTAGTGCCTTAGCATTAGAATAATTTCAGAGCAACCACTATATCCAGTAGTTTTTCTGTAGGTATATTAAATAATCGATATATTTAAATGTCAATGCTAAATCTATCTAAATCAATGAAAATAAGTCGTTTTAGATGAAATAGGAACAATCGCAACAAATTTATTGGAATTAATAATGTTTTCACATTGAAGCTTTATAATGGAAATTGGCTACTGGATGTAGTAACGGTGAACCCTCTGAATTAAAAATGATATCTGCTTGAGTTCTCGACAGATCCTTCTATTTTTTTTGCAGGAGGACGTGTTGTATGTATATTTATCTATACATTGATGTTGCCATGTGTTTAATGGCCATAGTAGAAATACTTAGAATCACATTATTGATTATAGAAAAATGTAAAAGACACTAGTTCACGTAAGCACAACGAATTACTAGTGTCTTTTGACATTGTATAATTCAGAGTGACCACTGTATCCAGTAGCTTTTCCGTATATATATTAAATAATCGATATATTTAAATGTCAAGGCTAACTCTATCTAAATCAATGAAAATAAGTCGTTTTAGATGAAATAGGAACAATCGCAACAAGTGCATTGGAATTCACAATATTTTCGTATTGGACTTTTATGATGGAAATTGGCTACTGGATGTGGTTGGTGGTTGCCTCTTGTTAAGGAGTTTTGAAGCCTTGAATCTTGAATTCCAGGTAAGTAGATCCTTCTATTTTTTTCATGAGGAAAGCTTATGTATATATATCTACACATTGATGTTGCTATGTGCTTATTTGCCATAGTAGAAATACTAAAAGTAACATTGATTATAGAAAAATGTAAAAAGCACTAATCACCACTCGCAATGGAAAAAGATTAGTGCTTCAGCATTAATTTGATTTCAGAGCAGCCACTGCTTTTCCAGTAGCTTTTCTCTGCTTGTATTATAGCTATAAATAGAAGATTATGCAAATGAGGTAGTTCTTTTGATTAGAGTTTGTTAATTATTATAAAGGTCATTTAAATATAAAAAGATTGGAGTACATATGAACAATAAAATTATCAAATTTGTAAATGGTGATTTGCAACTAGATGTAACAGTAACTCCAGATAAAGATACTGTGTGGTTAACCGTTGATCAATTATGTACTTTATTCAATAAAAATAAATCAACAATTTCTAGACATATAAAAAATATTTTTAATGAAGGCGAATTAGATGAAATTAGCTCAGTTGCAAAAAATGCAACTCAACTAAAGCGTTATGATCCACGTACTGGAAAAGATAGAATTTCAAATGTAGAAATTAATTACTATAATCTAGATGTAATTATCTCTGTTGGCTATCGTGTAAAATCACAAAATGGTGTAATCTTCCGAAAATGGGCGACATCTATTCTTTATGATTTCATGATTAAAGGCTATGCAATGAATCGAAAACGCTTAGATGTTTTAAATAAAACAATCGCGATTCAATATAGAATGTTAGCTTCGACTCTTAATATTGAAGAAAAAGAAGTGTTGAATGTTGTTGAAGCCTATTCTAATGCATTAACTCTTTTAGATGATTATGATCATGGATGTGTTTCTAAAACAAAAGGTAAAAATTCAATTTATCAGTTGACTTATGAAGAGTGCAGAATTCTAATTGATTCAATGGGGTATGGTGGATTTTCTTCTGTATTTGGTGCTGAAAAGAACCAGGTAAATTAAATGGAATAATTGCAGCGGTATATCAAAATGTTTTTGAAACTGAATTGTATCCAAGTATTGAAGAAAAAGCTGCAAACTTACTTTACTTTTTAATCAAAGATCATCCTTTTATAGATGGTGGTAAACGCATTGGTGCTTCTATTTTCCTAGAATTTTTAAATTGGATTACTATGGCTTGGATGCGAAGCATATTGCAGAAAAATAATATTGAATACAACAAGTCACCTGATAACTGGTGACTTGTTTAATGTATATGAAATGTTTTTTAGAAATTTACACGATTTAATAATGTTTTCACATTGAAGTTTTATAATTGGAATTGGCTACTGTGTACAGTAGGGTGGTACCTCTGAAATTAAAAGTAATTTAGCTTGCGTTCTCGGCTCGATTCCGATTATTGTAGGAGGTTGTCATATGTACATTTATCTTTATATTGACGTTGCCATGACTTTAATGGCCATAGTTCAAATACTACGACTTACGTTGATGATTATAGAAAAATGCAAAAGACACTAGTCCACCTTTCACGCAAAGAAGTTAAACTAGTGCCTTCGCATTAGAATGATTTCAGAGTGACCACTGTATCCAGTAGTCTTTCTGTATTTGTATTATAGCTATAAATAGGGGATTATGCAAACCGATTGACAACAAGTCAAAAGTTCAGTAGAATAATCATCGGTTAGTCATTTCTAACAAGAGATGGCTTCTTTTATGGAATAAGAGTTAGACTTTTCTAACTTTGAGGTATAATGAAAAAGATTCTATATATCATGATCGGATGTATATCATTAGGGTTAGGAATTATTGGTGTCATATTACCGATTCTTCCAACGATTCCTTTTGTGTTGCTTGCAGCTTTTTGTTTTGCAAAATCAAGTGAAAGATTGGATGGTTGGTTTAAGAATACGAAGTTGTATGAAGAGAATAATATTAAGAGTGGTATGACGAAACGAGCGAGGCTTCGTATTATGTGTTCAGTAACTTTATTGACGAGCATTGGATTTATCATGATGGGATTGAAGGGCATTGTCGTTGGTAATATTGTTTTATTGATTGTTTGGATTTTTCATATGGTTTATTTTACGTTTGGAGTAAAGACAGTATGAGAAGGGTTTTGAATTATTTACTCGCTATTAGCTTTGTTTTGACTATTATGGTTCCAATTACTGGAACATGGTTCATAAATTGGCTTCTACATTATTCTTAGTATTGGCTTTGATTCATGTGTTCCTGTATAGAAAAAGATTGATTTTGAAGTATATTCTTATTATTGTATTAACCATAGTATCTTTTGTATTAGGAATATTAGGATTAATTATGGTTGAACATCCAATGATATTAATTCTTCATAGAACAGTGTCGATTGTATTAATAATCTTATTAGCTATTCATATATATAAGTTTCATAGAAGACTTGCCGTTGCATAATGTGACGGCTTTTATTATATTCAAAGTAATGGCAAATATGATGACAGATGAGTTTGAAAAAGAGATTGGCATGAAGGGATAAGAACTCTGTCGTAAAAGATTGAATGATTTAGGATGGTATTATAATTCTAGGATGTTTTCGATTTGATTTGACAAATTTTTGGGGTAGGAGTATGTTCTTACCAAAGAGAAAGCAAGCAAATAAAAACAAATTTATTATGTCAAGTTTGGAGATGATATTTTGTATTCAGAACAAGTATATTTAAATTGGATATTTCGTATCGTGTTGGCTACTTTATGTGGTTGTGCCATTGGATATGAAAGGACTAGTCGAAATAAATCGGCCGGCATTCGAACACATGCGATTATTGCACTAGGATCTTCAATGTTTATGATTATTTCTAAATATGCTTTTTTTGATGTGTCGACGGCGGATGGAGCAAGAGTGGCAGCACAAATTGTTAGTGGAATTGGATTTCTTGGTGCTGGCGTAATCTTTGTGAAAGATGATTTGATTCAAGGGCTTACTACAGCAGCTGGAATGTGGACTACTTCTGGCATAGCTGCATGTATTGGTGCTGGATTGATTTTTATTGGTGTTTTTGCGACATTATTTCTAGTCGTTCTTCAAAAGATATTTCATTATCCTTTCTTCAATCAAATTGATCATCCTAATGTATTGATTCAGACTAATATTGTTTCTGACAAAGATGAAATATATAAAATATTTGAGAAGTATGGTATAGAGGTCAATGAAATAAAAATTGATAGGAATCTAGATTTAATGACTTTTGATACAAATAATAGGTGGATTGACCATAAAAACGAATTGTATCAGGATTTGATGTCAATTGATGCAGTAACAAAAATATCTATTCTCTAATTGATAAAGGGACAATGTTGTTCCCTTTTTCATTTAGGTATCATTTCGTGTAATAAACAAACTATAGGATGGAGATGTATTATTATGATGACAGATGAGGATTTTGATTTCTTAGAGAAGGTTTATAATAAACTTAGAAGTGCTAAGATTACGGGTAGTAGTGTAAGACTAAACAGTGCAGAGATAAAGATTATATTAAAGAATCAAGAGGATATTATGGATATGTTGCGTGATATGTTTGATGATGAGGATAAGCCTGGTTTGTTGAATTAGAGGTATGGATCATGTTGAGTGATAAGGATTATGAATTGTTGGACGAAGTATTTCAAAAATTAAAACAGGCTGATGATACTTGTAGTGATGTAGTACTAGATTGTGAAGAAGTAAGGGTCTTAGTGGATGAATTTGATGATTTCAATCATGAGTTGGTTGAGATTAAGAAGATTATTGATGAGTTTGAAAAAGAGATAGGCATGAAGGAATAATAAAGAGGTTGTAGCTATGTTGTTACAACCTCTATTTTTATAGATATTTCATTTTGAATGGTTTGATCATACTGATACATATAACATCATCTAAATTCGCATATTTTATTGGGCAGATTTTATTGAATTTAGTTTGATCCGCAAGAATATATGCTTTGTTTGATTGATGAATAACTTTTTCTTTAACAACAGCTTCCCATTCATTTGTTGTAGTGATTTGAGCTTTTTCGTGAATCCCATTAACACCTAGAAAAGCACAATCAAAATAGAAATTGTCTAATTGATTGAATGTTTGAGCACCCGTGATAGCTTCCGTACTTTTACGGATAAAACCAGGTAGAACGATTGTTCGAATATCTTTTTCCATTAATAGGGAGAGGTGTGGAATGCCAATTGTGACAACGGTGATATTTTTACTATGGATAAAAGGAATCATTTCATAAGTACTGCTTCCAGCATCCAAATAAATTGTTTGATTATCTTTGACTTGAAGAGCTGCTTGTTTGGCTATCCATGTTTTTTCACTAATTTGTTCATTGGATCTATAAACCATAGGAAGTTCATTAGCATCAGGATTCAGTGTTACACCACCATGGAATCGTTGTACGAGTTTTAAATCTTCCATTTGTTGAAGGTCTCTTCGAACTGTCGCAATTGAAGTTTTGCATGCGATTTTTAGATCTTCGTTATATACTTTTTTATTCTTTTGACATAAATCAATTATAATTTTCCATCTTTCTAGTTTAACCATAATTTAATTATAAATACAAAACGATCAAACGCAATGATTGTTTCTTTAAAACGATTGATATTTGATTGTTTTTGTATTTTAATGACATTAATCATTAGTAGAAACAATAAGAGGTACAATATGAAAAAAATAATGGTAAGAGCCGATGATTTAGGTTTTTCTAAAGCTGTAAATTATGGAATATATGAAACTGTAAAGAATGGTGTCATTAAGAATATTGGTTTTATGGTGAATATGCCAGACAGTCTTCATGGTTATGAATTAGTAAAAGATTATGATATTTGTCTAGGCCAACATACAAATGTATGTGTGGGGAAACCCATTAGTGATCCTTCATCTATTTCGAGTTTAGTTCAAGAAGATGGAACTTTTAAAACGAGTAAGATGTATCGCAGTACAAAAGAGGATTTTGTGGATTTAGATGAAGCTATTCTAGAAGTGGAAGCGCAATATAATCGTTTTAAAGAAATAACAGGAAAAGAACCGGCTTATTTTGAGGCGCATGCTGTCATGAGCGAAAACTTAAATAGGGCCATTGAAATTGTGGGGAATCGGCACAATTTAAAAACTTTGATTATGGGATGTGAAAAGGTGAATGGTCAAGATATGCATATGTATATGGACAGTATGTTTCCAAATTATGATCCAATGGATTCCTTCAAAAAGATGGTCGATGAGGCAAAAGATGGATTTAATATGATGGTTTGTCATCCGGGTTACTTAGATCAATATATTTTATCGGTTTCCAGTCTAACAATGCCTAGAGTATTAGAAGCGGATTTTTTAACGAGTGAAGAATTAAAAGCATATGTAAAAGAAAATAACATTCATTTATATACATATGATGAGGTATAGTGTATGGCCCATTTAACATGTAACTTTTTTTCAAAATCACTCATGCGAACAGTCGATATCACGGTAAGTTTGTATTAGATGAGAATGTTATGGTTGTAAGTATAGAAAGCGAAGGTAAAGCATGATATATACAATAACTTTTAATCCAGCATTAGATTATGTTATCCAAGTGGATCATTTTAAAGCTGGTCAAATTAATCGAAACAAAACAGAAAATGTGTATTATGGAGGAAAGGGAATCAATGTTTCATGTATATTAAACGAATTATCAGTTCCTAGTACAGCATTGGGTTTTATTTGTGGATTTACAGGTAAAGCATTAAAGGATGGTTTGCATGGTTTGGGTATTCACACAAATTTTATTGAAGTTGAAAAAGGAATGACCCGAATAAATATTAAGATGAAATCGGATGAGGAAACAGAAATTAATGGAAAAGGTCCGGTGATTGAAAATAAAGATTTTGGTGCATTATTGGAAATTGTTAAAACATTTAAAAAAGGCGATATGGTGATTTTATCAGGAAATATTCCATCGAGTCTTCAATCAGATTCGTATCAAAGAGTTATTAAAGTTTTAAATGAGGGTGTTGATTTTGTGGTGGATGCAGAAAAAGATTTATTGATGAAGACATTACCTTATCATCCATTCTTAATTAAACCTAATAACTTAGAATTAGAAGAAATCTTTGGTGTTAAATTGGAAAATGATTCGGATATTATAGCTTGCGGACAAAAATTACAGTCTTTAGGAGCTCGTAATGTATTAATTTCAATGGCAAAAGATGGTGCGATTTTAATTGATGAAAATGGTACAATATATCGGCAAGGAGTTTGTAGAGGTACGGTTGTAAATTCAGTAGGCGCCGGGGATTCAATGGTAGCGGGTTTTATAGCAGGAGTGTTAAAAGAAAGAGATTACTCTAAAGCATTAAAACTTGCGACAGCTTGTGGTGGCGCAACAGCATTCCATTCTGGTTTAGCAACATATCCGCAAATCATGGAGGCTATGAAAACATTGGAGTAGATTATGGAAACAAAACTTAGTGAGTATATAAAGGAAAATACAATTAGTGGAGAATATGAAAAAAACAGTGCGCTTATTGTAGGTAAAGTATTGGGGTTTTCACGAAATTGGGTCTCACAAAATTTGAATGATTACTATAATACAGGGGCTTTAATTAAAATTAATTCTCGCCCAGTACTCTTTTTGGATAAAGAAGTAATTTCAAAACAATATAATACTTCTCTTCCTAAAAATATTTTTGGATCTATTGAAGAATTAATGGAATTTTTAGAAGTGGAAGATAAAAAAGATTTTCAAGCTTTGAATGGATATGATGGTTCTTTAAGAGGCGTTGTTGAAACTTGTAAAGCTAGTATTAGTTATCCACCTAATGGGTTACCAACATTATTGTATGGGCAAACAGGAACAGGAAAGAGTTTAATTGCAAGAAAAATATATGAGTATGGAATCAATCAGGGGATTTTAAAAAAGGATGCTGAATTTGTCCATGTCAATTGTTCAGAATATGCCAATAACCCAGAACTTTTAACCGCCTATTTATTCGGATATAAAAAGGGAGCTTTTACTGGTGCAGACCATGATAATCCTGGTTTGATTCATCAAGCGGATGGTGGTGTGTTGTTTTTAGATGAAGTGCATTGTTTAAAACCTGAATGCCAGGAAAAGTTATTCTTGTTTATGGATAATGGAAGTTACAGGCAGATTGGTGATAATGAAAATGTTTATCATTCAAATGTGTTTTTAGTGTTTGCGACAACAGAAGATCCAAAGAAAGCTTTATTGAAAACATTGTTAAGACGTATACCTATTCAAATTCATATACCATCTTTGGAACAGCGTGGATTAAAGGAAAAGGCGGATTTGATTGTTTATTTACTGGAATATGAATCAAAACAAATCCAAAAGGAAATTAGAATTTCTTCATTGGCTTATCAAACGTTATTAAATACTGTTTTTGAAGGGAATGTTGGAGAATTAGAAAACTGTATTCGACAAACATGTATGACAGCTTTATTTATGAATAAGAATAAAGAATATATCGAAATTAATAATTTACATTTACCGAATACATTGAATTTTGCAAATCGCACGATTTCGTTTATGGAACATCATGTGTTGACAATTGATCAATTAAAAGAGGAATCGAAAAAGGATACAGATAAAACAGTATTAAAAGAAGTAGATAAATGGACGGTTAAGCTTCAAAATAATGAAATCTTGATTGATGAGTATTTTGATCATATTTATTTACATGTAAGTAAACAAATTAATCAGATTTTATTCTCTGATCAGAGTGAACTATATGCTTCAAACATAAATATTATTGATTCTTTAAAAGCAATCATTGAAATGGTGAATCAAAAGTATCGATGTAATTTAAAAGATAAAGATATTAATGTGATTTGTATGTATTTAGTGGATTATTTTTCTAATTATTCTACATACTCTAAATTAAATACAGATTCTTATGATGTTTTTATTGGTTTAATCAAGAAATATTATGTGAATGAATATAAACTTGTTTTAGCAATGAATGAATTGATAGAATCACATTTAAATTTATATGTGAATGAGTTCTTCTTGTCGTGTTTAGCGTTATATTTATCTAAAGCTTTAACATTATCTGAACAGCAACAAAGAGTAGGTGTGATACTTGCCCATGGATATGCGACAGCTTCTTCAATAGCTTCCAGTGTAAATGAAATGTTGGGACAATATGTGTTTGAGGCAATTGATATGCCTTTGGATACAACAACAGACCAAATATTGGTTAAGTTAAAATCTTTTATTGATAGATATACGAAAATAAAAGATTTGATTTTATTGGTGGATATGGGATCTTTAGAAAAAATATATGATCATTTATCACATACAACCAATTTTAACATTGCCATCGCAAACAATGTTTCAACTAAATTTGCGTTGTTCGTTGGTGAGGGCATAAGTAAAAATGAGCCATTGAAGCACATTTTTGATGAGTCTATTGGAATGTTGGATACAAATTACAAAATTACGGAACGCAAAGAAAAAGAAAAAATTATTTTATGTTCTTGTGCAACGGGAATGGGTACGGCTGAAAAATTAAAAGAGATTTTAGAGGAGTCTTTACCTGAAAAGATTCCTGTTAAAGTCTTGACGTATGATTATTCTACGTTGGTAAAAAATCAATTGGAATCGGATTTCTTTGATCGTTATGAAGTGATTTGTATAATTGGAACATTAGATCCTAAGATTCCTAATTTAAAGTTTGTCTCTCTAGAAAACTTTATTATGAATGAATCATTCGATTTTCTATGGACTTATTTTGAAGGTATGATTACACCTGCAGAAATGAATCAATTCCAACAAAACTTATTAAAGAACTTCTCTTTAACGAATATTATTATGAGTTTGACTTTCTTGAATCCAGATAAGTTATTGGAATATGTAGCGGATTCATTGAATGTTCTTCAAAGGGAGATGAACATAGTATTCTCTAACAATATCTGTTTTGGATTATATGTACATATTTGTTGTTTGATTGAAAGACTTGTATTGAAAGAAGGCATTGATGTATATACAAAATCAATCGACGAGTGTTCTTTGTTGTTTAAGGAATTCTATTATCAATTAAAAGAGTCATTCCAAAAAGTAGAAAAGTATTATCGTATAGATATTCCTGTAGAAGAAGCGGAATATATTTATATGTACATCAATAACATGAAAGAGTCACAATCAAATGAAGACGATGAATAAATTCATTGTGAATGGCAATGAAGTAAATGCATATTACAGTTCAAATGATATAAATGATGTATTGATTCCATTACTACACAGATGGATTCATTTATATGAAACAAAGAAAAGAAGAGTCATAGTATATTTGGCAGCTTGTCCAGGAAGTGGAAAAAGTACTTTGGCTTTATTTTTGGAAGAGTTATTTAAATCATTAAATGCTTCTTGTACATTTCAAACAATTGGAATGGATGGATTTCATTTTTATAATGATTATTTGAAAAAACATGATTTATTGAATGAAAAAGGGAGTCGTAATACGTTTGATGTAGAAAAATTAAAATCTTATATTTTAAAAACAAAAGAGGAAGATTGTTTCTGGCCAGTATATTCTCGAATGGTTCATGATCCAATTGAGAATCAGGTATATATTCAAAGTGATATAGTACTAATTGAAGGAAACTATCTATTATCTAAAGATGAACCTTGGAATGAGTTGTTACCTTTGTGTGATGATTCAGTATTTCTAAATGTAGATCCAAGTATACTAAAAGAGAGATTGATAAAGCGAAAGAGTTTATCAATTGGACTGGATAAAGCTATTCATTTTTATGAGCAATCGGATTCTAAGAATATTCAGTATGTATTGAATTCTAAACAGTGTCCAAATATTGAAATTGAACTATCGACAAGGTAGTTCTTTTTAATTTAGAATAGAAATGAACGACAGAATAGAAATTAGTGTCTGTGATTAGTGTCTGTGGATGGAATTTAGAGTGTTAAAAAAATAATTTTAAAAAATTTTTGAATAAAATAATCGCTTTATTAGGCTTAAAATGAATAATTTTGATTCAAAAGACACAAGTTGGCACGACTTTTGCTATATAAAGGGTGAAAACAAGAAAGGAGATAATTAATATGAGTATTGTTTTAGGAAGAATTGATTATCGCTTATTGCATGGAATTGTAGCCACTATGTGGGCACCTCAATCAGGAGCACAACGTGTTATGGTTATTGATGATAAGACTGCAAATGATCCTATCATTAAAGAAAGCATGCGATTAGGGAAACCAGCAGGTATGGCTTGTTCTATCATCACTGAAGAAACAGCTATTAATAATTTCAAAGCTGGAAAATATGATAGTCACAAAGTTTTCATTGTTTGTGAAAAGCCTGAAATATTCTTACACTTACAAGAAGCAGGACAAAAGATTCCTCGTATCGTAGTGGGTATCACTCGTAATAATAAGACAGAGGGAACTCCAGTAAGTTCACGTGCTAGTATTTTGGATTCACAAAAAGAAACTTACAAAAAGTTAATTGAAAATGGTACAAAAGTAGATGTTCAATTTACAACTACAGATAAGGCTGAGCCATTAACTTCAAAAATCAGCTTATAAAATTTATAAAGGAGAAGAGTAAAAATTATGACTGCCGTTCAAATTATCTTAATTACGTTGGTCGCGTATTGGAAAATGACTGATACTGTTACCCTTCAATTGTTTGCGTTTAATACAATTGTTTGTGGTTGGTTAGTAGGATTGATTATGGGAGATGTTGCAACAGGATTATATATTGGTGCAACACTTCAGTTAATGTCTATGGGTGTTGTAGCTGTTGGTGGATCTTCAATGCCAGATTATCCTGTAGCTGCTATTATTGCAACGGCTATTGCATGTTCGACAGGACGTGGAATGGAAGCTGGTTTAGCAATCGGTCTTCCAGTTGCAATGTTAGGTGTTAACTTCGATGTTATTTATAAGATTTTCAATGGTTTCTTAATGCACAAAGAAATGAGTTTGATTGAAGAAGGAAAATTCAAATCATTCTTAAATTTAATTAAAGTATCACCGTTATTCTATGGTTTATGTTCTGCAATACCAGTATTCTTATGCGTTGCAATTGGTCCAACAGTTGTAAATGCAGTGTTAGACTTCATGCCAGCATGGTTTACAACAGGTTTATCAATTGCCGGTGGAGTTCTTCCTGGTGTAGGTATGGCAATGTTATTGATGTATATGCCATTCTCTAAATATTGGTCATTCTTGATCATTGGATTTGTTTTAACAGCTTATTTAAATGTTCCAGTATTAGGTGTAGGAGCAGTTGGTTTAGCTGCTGCTTATGAAGTTTATAAAAAAGAAATGAGAGCTGCAACTGCTCCAGCAGGTGCTGCTAGTTCTTTAGGAGATCTAGAAGATGAGTAAGGAAAAAGTTTTAACTAAAAAAGATTGTCGCCAGGCCGCTAAACGTTGGTTGATTGGTATTTCAACTTTCAACTATGAAACACAATTGGCTCCTTCTTATGCATTTGCAGTATATCCTTTATTGCGTAAAATGTATCCGAATGATGAAGATTTCAAAGCTTCACTAAACAATGCAATGAAGTATTATAATACAATGCCTTGGATCTCACCATTTGTTATGGGTGCTGCTCTAGGTATTGAAGACGAGGGTGGAATTGATTCACTAGAAGCTGTAAATAACTTTAAAGTAGGTATCATGGGTCCTTTAGCTGGTATTGGTGATACAATTGGTTGGGCGATGATTCCAACAATCTTCGGTTCTATTGCTGCTAGTATGGGTATGCAAGGGAATCCTCTAGGTATCGTCATGTGGGCCGTATTTACATTCGCATTCCTAGCTGTTCGTATTCTTGAAGTTGAATGGGGATACAACATGGGTATTAATGTTGTTACTAAATTAGGTCAAAAAATCACTGTATTTACAGAAGCTTGTTCTGTATTAGGCTTAACTGTTGTTGGGGCATTGATTGCTTCTGTTGTTAACTTGAAAACAGGATTATCATTCACAAATGGTGATGTAACAATGAATGTTCAAGATTTAATTGATGGAGTAATGCCTAAATTATTACCAGTTGTCGCAGTTGCTTTAATTTATTTCTTCATGAGTAAAAAACAAGTGAAGATGACAAAAATGATTTTAATCATCATTATTTTATCTTGGGTTGGAGCTGCAACTGGAATATTTACTGCTTAATAACAAAAGTAGCTAAAGGAGAAACGCTCCTTTAGCTATTTATTTGTGAAAAATAGGGGAGGATCACTATGAGAAGATTTATATTTGCATCTCATCATAAATTGGCTTATGGGCTGAAAGACACTGTTGATTTTTTAACAGGAGCAACAAAGACTATTTATGATATTAACGCATATTTGGATGATGAAACAAAAGATATTGATACAGTAGTAGCTGAATTATTTGCTTCGTTTCATGATGAAGATGAAGTGGTTGTACTCGTTGACATGATGGGAGGAAGTGTTTATCAAAAATTCTATCCTTACATGTCTGAAAAGGTTCATGTGATTTGTGGAATGAACTTGCCTATGGCTTTATCTTTTGTTCTAGCACCAGAAGATGAGTGTTTAACTTCTGAAAAAGTAGAACAAGTATTAATGGACTGTAAAAATCAATTGGTGTATGTCAATAAAATGGCAGCTAGTGTTGATGAAGATGATGAATAGGAGGCAATTATGCTAATTAATCAAATGATTGAAAATATTAAAAAGTATCATAAAGGATATGGAACGATTGACGAGGCAACAACAAGAGATCAAATTCTTTATGGAGATGCCAATCAAGAATGTACAGGTGTTGTAACGACTTGTTGGGCTAGTGTGGATGTAATTCGTTTTGCGATTGAAAAAGGTGCAAATTTTATTATTTGTCATGAAGCTTTGTTTTGGAATCATGGTGATCATACGGATTGGCTTGAAGAATCTAAGAATGAAGTGTATTTAGAGAAAAAACAATTGTTGGATGATCATGGAATTGTGGTTTGGAGAAATCATGATTATATTCATTCAGGAATTCCATATAACGGATCTTATATCGATGGTATTTTCCTTGGATTAGCTAAGAAGATGAATTGGGATAAGATGATTAAAAACACAGTAAATTCAATGGATGATACTCTTGAATGTTCTACAGCATATGAATTTGATCATGCGATTGAGGCTACAGATTTAGCTAAGCAATTGGTTGATACTTGTAATTTGAATGGTATTAAATTAATTGGAAATGATCAAGCTAAAATTAAGAAGGCCGCTGTATTATTCCATGTATTTGGTGATGCTAAAGAACAAATTGTGAATACAGATAAGAGTGATATTGACTGTTTATTAACTATGGAATTGATTGATTTTACTTATGCAGAATATATTCGTGATAGTGGCTGCTTAGATAAGAATCGTGTTGCACTAGGTATGGGACACTTTAACTTGGAAGAGCCTGGAATGGAATATATGTTAACGTATTTGGATGAAGCTGCTCAGTGTCATGTTCCTGCTTGGTTTAAACAGAGTGGTGACAACTATAAATATATTGTGAAGTAATATGAGATTTTCAAATTTTAGAGATTTACATGATGTATATCCAAAAATAAGAGAAAAGAAATTATTTCGTTCAGAAGCTCCATTTGATTTTCAAAAAGAAGACTGGGATGAATTATATGATCTTGGTGTTCGTACAATCATTGATTTTCGTTCAGACTCAGAAAGAGAAGAAGATAACTATGTGTGTGATCCAAGATTTACGCGTCATAATTGGTGTTGTTTAATGCCAGAAACAGGAATTAATGATTTTTACTTTCCTAGACTTGTGACAAAACAATCTTCTGCGGAGGAAATAATTGGTTTATCTTCTTTTATTGTCAATGGATATAAAGTTATTCCTTTCTCAAATACGGCTTACCAAAACATGTTTTCATTAATGGAAACAACAGATGATGGCATTTTATTTCATTGTGGCGGAGGAAAAGATCGTACGGGTATATTTGCAGCGTTAGTTTTATCTTTATTTGGTTGTGACAAGCAAACAATATTTGATGATTATTTAAAGAGTAATGAATCGGTTAAAAACCATTTAATGCCAATATTATTACAGTCTGATTATCCACAACCAGTAAAAGATACTTTGATGTATGTATGTTCGGTTCATACTGAATTATTGGAATCTTCATTTGAAGCCATATTACAAAAGTATGATTCATTAGAAGAATACTTTGATTCGGAATATAAATTGAATCGTGATTTATTGTTTAAGAAATATGTAATCTAAAAATAGGAGGACGAATATGCAGGATCCTAGATATATCAAATCGGATTTAAAGACAAAATTATTGAATCCAGAAAAAGAAAAACCATCAAGATGGTCATTTTTAAAAGTGTTGCGTGAATATAGTACTTTAAAGCAATTTTATCCAGAAATTAATCCATATGCAGAAGTTTATAAATTTAGAGAAGATGTATATTGTATTTTCTATGATGGTATTCGTACTGCTGAAATGTGGTGTTATTTAATTGATGGACCAGAAAAAGCGTTGCTAATTGATACTGCTTTTGGATTGGGTGATTTAAAAGGTTTAATTCATAAATTAATTGGTGATAAAGAAGTTATTGTTTGTAATACACATGCTCATGTGGATCATATTTCAGGTAATAGTCATTTTGATAAAGTGTATTGTCATTATGCAGATCAAAAGACAATTCAGGAACATCAAAAACCTGAGGATACACTGAATTTTATTTTAGATGAGAATAAAGAACCTTGTTATACATGGTTTGATAAAAAGGATTTGCCACCTTATACGCCTTATGAAGTTATTGGAGTGGAAAATCATCATTTGTTTGATTTAGGACAAGGACATGTTGTTGAATTGATTCATTTACCAGGTCATACGGCAGGGCAATCAGGATTTTTAGATCATAAATCAGGATGTTTCTTTATTGGAGATGTAACAAGTGCGTTTGGCGATAACAAAGAATATCCACAGTTCTGTACAATCAATTCATTAAGAGATGCAATTCAAGATTTTATGCCAAGAATTGAAGAAGTGTCAGGTCTTTTCCCTGGTCATGGAACGATTGATTTACACCCAAAAACACTTCAATATATTATGGATACAGCAAATCGTATTATTGCGCATCCGGATTGGTATGATACAAAAGTAGATTTTTACGGGACAGATATGTATGCTCGTTTTATTTATCAAATGGGTAGTGATTTAAAATATACTGCAGAAGCCGTGATTTCTGAATAGTGAGTGATTTTGAAAGTAGGTAAAGGCAATGAAGATTAAAGATGTAATTGAATGTTTAAAAGAAGAGGGTACTTGGGTTCGTTGGAATCGTTGTACGAGGGATCGTGTTTTATTTGGTGATGATGATCAAGAAGTAAAGAAGATTGGTGTTTGTTGGGTGGCTACAAATAGGGTGATTGAACAAGCATTAAAAAAGGGTATTAACTTTATTATTTCTCATGAGAATATTTTCTATACGACAGGAACGCATTTGGAAACTAAATTAGTAGAGTCTATTGAACATAAGAAAGACTTATTAAGTAAGGGTAATATTTGTGTGTATCGTTGTCATGATGTTTGGGATTCTATTCCTGAATATGGTGTGAGTGATGTATGGGCTAAAAAGCTTGGTTTTGATTTTAAGGATAGAGTGATCAATTCGTATTATCAATCTGCAAATATTCCTAAACAAACCGTTTCAGAATTAGCAACGCATGTGGCTAATGTATTAAAAGAAGATGGTGAAGAGGGAGTTTATGTATTTGGAGATGTAAATAAAGAAGTATCTCATTTAGCCATTGGTACTGGTGCTGGAACGGATATCTTTGAAATGTTAGAGTTCAATCCAGACGTAGTGATTGTGGCGGATGATGGAATCACAAACTACAAAGATGCTCAATATGCGATTGATAATGATTTGCCTATGATCGTAGTAAATCATGCGGGTTGTGAAATTGGTGGTTTAAAAAACATGGTGAATTATTTTAATGATAAGCTTCCTGATCTTGATGTGGAGTATTTGGAAGAAGGCTTTAAAATTTCATATTTTAAATAAAAACATAATGAAACAGAGGCTGTAGCAATCTACAACCTCTGCTTTTTTTCTCTAGTCTTTAGATAAAGTGTATTCAAATTTAATTTTACTGGTATCTATAAAGCTTTTTGTGTATTCCACAATGTGATTGTCTTGAGTGCGACCAATAAATTCAATGCAATAAATTAAACGTTCTTTTTTGATGTGGTAGTTTATTTGGATACTTTTTGGCTATCGCATCCGGATTAACGTATGCTTTTTACTTGGTTAAAATGGATAAGACGGGATTAATGAAAATGAACGCTTTAAAGCTATCCTCCTATTTAGCACTATTTACAACAATAGAAATTTTTACAATGAATCCGTTTATGCAAGATGCTGTATTTAAAATGGATACGATTGTCTATGGCCTATTATTAGTACTCGCTTTATCCTCATCCTTTTTAGCAACCGTTTTACTACAAAAAGGCGTCCTACTATTAGGAAGTACAAGAGCTAGCTTCATATGTTTATTAGAACCAGTAACCTTCATCTCATGGTTGAATGAAGCACTCACATTCAATAAAGGTTTAGGAGGCTTGGCAATCATAATTTCATGGATTAATTTCTTAAAAGAATAAACAAGAAAGAGGCTGTGTTAAAATACAGTCTATTTTGATTTAGATAAAAAAATAGAGTTGGCTTAAATAAATGTGAAATGGTGCCAACTCTCGGAGATGTTGATTAGTGAGTTAATCAACATAATTAGTCTAACATGATGTTATCTATTTGTATATATATTTCATTATAAAATTAGTCTGCCTTTTTGTGTGGAAAATTTATTTTTTTAACTTATTTACTTCTTCATAGAATAATGATCCATTTAGTTTGTTTACTTGGATTGTTTTCTCTATCCATAGTCTTAGTACGTCAGATGCGGTTGAGATTTCGTCGAGTCTTGTACTAATTAGTGCAAAGTCTGGAATTTCGTCATCGGATATTTTTCCGTCCATTGTGATTTGAATCAATCGATTAACTAATGGTTGGATTTCATTGAGGGTTGCAACTGTACTTAATACAATGCTTGGAAGATCTTGTACGTCTACTTGTGGAATGTATTTTTGTCCAATTTCACATTTGTGTGTACAGTGATAGTTGCATAGTTCTGGAGCATGATATAAATCGGCTAGTTGTAGAACAATGTCTGGTTCAGCGGTTTGTTTGCCTTTTTCAATTCTATATATTTTGTCTGGTGAAATACCATTTAGTTCTTCACTTGCACTTTCTCTGGTATATCCAGCCTTTACTCTATATTCTTCATAGGGAGTTTGAAACTCCTTTTTTGTTTGTTCACTCATTATTATGCCCTCATTTCTTGTTTTCGCAAAAAGTGCGAAAAAGTATCTTTTTTTACGCATTCTTTTGTCTGTAGAAAATGCTCTAACAAAATTATGATATAGATGCTTAAAGATATCAAGAAGCAAGTAAGAAATAGAAAGATTGGTGTTACTTATGATGAGTGTTGATAATCGATTAAGAATGATTCGTTTGATAGAGAAGATTGAAAGAAATCGAAAGTTAGCAGATGAGATGCATGTGAGTAACAGATCAATCTTAAAGTCTGTTGATAGAAAACAGACTCGAAATACAAAAGGAGAAAAAGAATATGAAAGCATTGATTAGTATTTTAAAAGGAATTAAAAATGGTGTTTCTAAAGGGTTTAGAAAAGTAAAGGGTAGCAAGAGATTGCAGGGAGCTTTACTTGTAGTAGTGGTTGTTTCTATTGGATTAACAATTGGTTTTGGAATTTACAACAAGGGTAAAAATGATGGTAGTGTTATTGAAAAGCCTGTTGTTTGTTATCAAGATATTGAAGATATTGCATTCCAGGAAGCAACAATTAAAGAGATTGGAAAAATTCATAAACCAATGGAATTAGGTAAATATGAAGTAGATACTTTCTTGACTACTAGTGATTATGTTTTCTCATATAATGCAGTAATTAAAGCAGGATATGATTTAGAAAATATTAAGGATGATGGTGGTAATGAGTTAACTCAAACTATTACAGTAACATTACCAAAAGCTTCAATCTTAGATTCTTATTTAGATGAAAAATCTTATGTTCAATATTGGGAAGGTGAAAAGATTACAGCTAACGTTGGATTAGAAGATTTTCATAAAGAGAAGAAAAAGATGCTTAAGGAAGCAAAACAAGATGCTATTAAAGGTGGCTTGTATGAGAAGACTTCTGATCATGCTAAGGTAGTTATTACTGATTATATTCATTCACTTAAGGGTTATGAAAACTACAATGTAGTATTCAAAGAAGCTAATGATAAAGCTTAATTGCTTTATCATTTACTTTTATAGATAGGAGATACAAAAAATGAAACAAAGTTTATTAGCAAATAATATTTGGACATTACGTACAGCATTTGGAGAAACGCAATTAGATCTTGCATTAGCGCTTGGACTTAATTCTTCAAATACTATATCGAATTATGAAAGTGGTAGTAGAAAACCAAATAATGAAATAATAAGGAAGCTTTCAAAACGCTATAATATTACTGAGTATGAGTTATGCAATACTGATTTAAGCGATTATTTAGAGATGAAGAATTTGCTTCATAGTGATTTAGGTTATTTTGAAAAAAATAGTAAGGAAACACTGTTATCTATATATCCCGTTTTTTATAATAAGGAATCTAAGGAAAACGAAGTTTTTCTCGGTGCGTATAATAGACATTGTGAAATTATAAGCAAAATGAGTGGAGATTTAAATGATGTTTACAAGGATGAGCTATATTTTGAAATAGATGAAATTTATTATAATTTATTTTTAGAGAATAATGATTACATTTCGTTAGCAAACAGTATAGGTATTCAATGTCTTTATGAGTTTAATGAAATATTTGAAGAGAGATTTTTATTAAATAAAGATATTGAAATGCTTCCTTCTAATCCAAAATATAAAGATGTTTATTTAAGAAATAATTTAGATGGTAACGATGAAGAATTAAAAAAAATGAAAGCATACAAAGATCTAGATTTAGATATTGAATTATTAATGGAGTGTAAAGAATTTAAAGATTTATCTTATTACTATATTGCACTTCGTTACATATATGGGATTGCAGATGATAATTTAACATTTGAAATGTCTGGCTTAATTGGAAGAACAATGATGGATGCTTTTGCTAAAGCAGGCAATAAATATGCATTGATGTATCTTAAATTATTAAATAAATTAATAAAAAAAGCATAATCTCACAGAGTGTGAGCGACAAACAAGGTTGAATTAAAATACAATGAGGTTGTAAAAAAGGAGGAGGACATATTTTATGTCAAAGAATGAAACTTATAAATTATTAAATTGTGATTTGGATCGAGCTAATTGTGCAGAGGTTACTCGTGTCTTGAGTGAATATGGTGATGGTGACATGAAGAATGGAGTAAGGAACCTTTCGGATGATTGCTTTAATAATGGTAAATCAAGAGGTACAGTTGAAGGATTTGTAGGTGCTGTGGTGAGTCTTATAGCAATTAAGGCAATTAAAGTTGTTACTGATAAAGCGGTAGAATGGTATCACGATAGACAAGAGCAAAAAGAAAAAGCCTTGAAATTGCACGGGGCTTTTGAGAAAAGTAAACAAATTACTAAATCAGCTGAGAATGAAAATGGAATTCTTGATGATCCTGTTAATTCAGTAGAAGAAAGCGTGGATTAAATGGAAATTCAACAAAGTAGAAAACGATTACTGTTCATATGTCTTAATTTTATGATTATAGGGTTGTATGGATTAGGTAGGTTGCATTATACACAGCTTGAATCTAGCTTTTTCTACATTGGTGTAGGAGTTATTGGTAATTTGCTAGTATTATATTTAAATAATTGTTTATTAGAAGATGTGGACTCATTTGAATAAATGAGTTTTGTAATGATATAGAAATCTAACTAGTCCTTCTTTCCAAAATGTTTTCATAGGTTAGATTTCAATTATCTTGGGAGTGTCATTGACACTCCTTTTTTAATTGGTTATAAAAATGTGTATTACTTTTGTGAATATTTATTTATAAAATAGAGCTTTGTTACGAATTAAAGTTATTATAATTAACTTATGGATCTTATCGAAAAGGCTTTCATGCGATATACTTAGTTTATGTAAGGTATAAGGGTTGAATAATATGGATAAGATTGAAGAACTAAGAGGCATTATATTAGGAATTAATTATGATGGTGTTATAAATAATTTAGAAGTTAAAGAGTTGAATGATTGGTTGGACAAAAATAGAAGTCTTAGCTTAAATGATGAGTATAAAACATTAATTAGAGATATAGAAGATGTTTTAGAAGATGGAATGATTAGCGATGATGAAAGAAGTCTATTATTAAACTATGCAGATAAGTACAAACATAGTATAGATAATATTAGTGCATCATTAAATGAATTAAATGGAATAATCGAAGGAATAGTTTGCGATAGTGCAATTAATGATGATGAAGTAAAAAATCTGAATAATTGGCTGAATAATAATAAACAATTAAGAGGGATAACAGTGTATGACAATATTACTTTGATTGTGACAAAAGTATTGGAAGATAATATTGTTACTTCGGATGAACAAGAAGAATTACTGCAGTTAATCAGTTCATCTATTATTGATTCAAAAACAAATTTACGTATTGAATTTTTAAAGAAACAAATTCGAGCAAGAAACATTATTGGTATAGATTTAATTGAATTAATAGACAATGAAGATATGATTCACAAGATTCACTATACAGCAGAAATTCAATTAAAAAGAAAATTGGAATCCTATAGTGGGATTAATGGAGCTGATGATGAAATTATTTTCTTATCTTTAGTGTTAATTGCATTAATGGAATACGATGGTAGTTTTTATGACAAGTTGGAAACTATTTATTCAGATTTATATGAACACTATAACGAACAAAGAATTAATGGTACTATACGTTCATTGATTCGTAAGTATGAGATATCCATGTACCATGAAGAAAAGAAGCGAATTATTAATACAGTGCTTTTACAATCGATTGTTCCACAGAAATTTTTATCTTATTTCTATGAATTTATTTTTGATATTTATCAAAAGAACTTTGATTATACATTAGCCAATTGTGACTTAATGAATGAATTTGATTTTATTTATAACGGGTTAAGAAAAAAGTTAAATTTAGAAGATGATACTTTAACATTAAATGTTACAAAAAAGACATATAGATTGATCAAGACGACTAAGTTATTAATTCAAAAAGAAAAGAATTTTGAAAGTATAAAACGATTAAGCGTTTTAGTCATTAAACTAATAGATAAATTCTTCTGGGATAAGGATGGATCATCAATAAAGAATCCATATTTTAGAAATGGATTCAATGATTGGTTGAAAGCATACCATAGAGAAGATCATGGTAGTCGTAAAAGAACGAATGAGGGTAATCGTTGGGAACCTAAACTTATTTTAAATAACGATATTGTTGAATTGATTCCGCCAATCCATAAAATTAAGGATACTATTTGTTATAGAGATATTCGTGTTGTTGTAAAAAATGATGATGAAGTTTTATATGAGAATACTAGACCGGAAATAGAAGCAATATTTGGTGGCTATACTGTTAGTGTAAATAAAATTCAAATTAAAAACCCATTAGGCCAATTAACATATTTATTATATGAAAAGGACGAAGTGATCTACTCTACTAAGAAAAAATTGTACAGAGATGTTTTATTTTTTAACTCCAATGGAAATGAAGTAAAAGCAAATACGAATTTCGATGGAGAGTTACAAGTAATACACAAAAATATATCAAAATTGGTTAAAGATTACTTGAATAAAGAGAAGTATCGAATTGGTTTTGCCAACGTAGATAGATCTGAACTTTTAGAAGTTGATGGTTATATGTACAGATTTTCAGCTATAAGAAATCTAGGCGTATGTGGATTAAAACTAATTGATCATTATGTTGTTGAAGCAAATACTAAATACGAAATGTATAAACGAGTGGATTGTTTAGTGTTCCAATCAGATCTTCCATTGCAGTGCCTAGGTGTTAAGTTTAATTACAAAGAATTTAAGCTGACTGATTTAAATGTAAAACAGAATAGAGAAAATAATCGATATGAATATATTGTGCCTTTAAAGCAATTAACGGATGGTATACATACTATTTCTGTTTATGATTTAACATCTTCAAAAAATATTAGTGGTTTAACTTATAAAATTGCTTTAGATTCTGAATATGAGGAAAAGTTAAGTAAAGTAGACGATTATAATTACATTTTAGATATCAAATCCTCGTTAACTGAGAATATCAGTAAATTTTTTGATGTTCAATCTATTGAAGATTTAGGATTATTTTTTAAGTATAATCACATGTATTACAACTTTGAATTTCCATTAGATATAGGACTTTATAAGTTGGATGATTCAAATTGGAAACCATTTAGTGAATCAATTTGGAAAGGGGATATTAATCCCGACACCGTATTACATTTGTATGGTATACATACAAACCAAATACGAATTATTGGTAATTCTTGTGCTTTGTTAGATGAGATAGATATAAAAAATGAACATTCTGTGGCGTTACGAATTGGCTTTATTAAGAAATATGAGTCCAATTATAATACTGTTCACATTGGATGGCATGAAGATGGTGAAATGAAAGGTATATGTTGTGTGAACCACAATTATGTAATGGAAAATGAATGCGAATTCAATTTTGATAGAAAAAACAGTCAACTCATATTCTCAATAGCATATTGTGGAAGAAATTCAGTTGGTATAGAGGTGTATGAAGGAGATCAACAAGTATTAGTTCTAGATAGAATTGAAAATTCAAAGAACGTTCTGCTTAAGAATATAAATTCCAATACTTCGTATACATTCAAAGTCTATGAAAAAACAAGAGTTGGTTTTAAGACAACGAATAATTTGATTTGGGAAACAAAAAAAGAATTCTATGGAATGGATTATTTTTTAAACAGAAGTTTTAGAATTACGAAAGCTTACTACTTTGATTGGAATATTGATGATAAGAATTATCAAAGTATTCGATTACAAAATGATTATGTTAAATTGAATAAACAAGTTGATAATGATACTTATATAGGAACGATTTATTGTAATCAAAATGGTGTTCTTAGAGTAATAAAAGGTTTTGAAAATGTGACTGTTACAATAAATGATATAGCAGTACGTACATTTAGAGCTTCAATTACTATTGATGGTGATGGTTTATTACTTGATGAGGAAAATAAATGTATATTACATAACTTAAATGATAGATATGCAACAGATATAGTTGAATATCAAATATATTATAAGAGAGGGGATTCGAATGAGACGAACAGCGGTAGAAAAAGCAGATTTTATCGATAAGGAATATAGAGAATATTTACGCTCATCTTATTCGTTTGGAAATGATGAATATCAAGGCTTGTATGAAAAAAGATTGAATGAAGAAGAATTGTATAAAGGCCCTTTTTTACATATGTCTATGCCATTTAAGAAGGGACGTAGCTTAAATCAATTGATTGATAAAAATATTGTTGATTCAGATTTTAGAAAACTAGGAAACATTCATTTAAATCGTACCCTATATTTACATCAGGAAAAATCTATAGTAAAGATTGCAGATAAAAGAAATATTGTTGTTACTACAGGTACTGGTTCAGGAAAGACAGAGTGTTTTTTATATCCAATCATAAATGAAATTATGAAAGAACAAAGGAATGGAAATAAAGAACCAGGAATTAGAGCAATGTTCTTATATCCAATGAATGCCTTAGTTAATGATCAAATAGATAGATTAAGGGAAATTTTGAGTTCATATCCAGAAATAACATATGGCTCATTTACTGGGGATACACCAGAAAACTATAAAGATGGCGGTACTAGAGAAAAGTTTGCAGAAAATAATGGGATTGTATTTTTGCCAGATAATGAATTGGTTACTCGAGAAGAAATGAGAAAAGATCCTCCAAGTTTATTATTTACAAACTATTCTATGTTGGAATATATGTTAATTCGTCCAAGAGATAGTGTGTTGTTTAATCCGGAAAATCTAAATAATTGGCGATTTATTGTTTTGGATGAAGCACATACTTATGGTGGTGCATTAGGTATAGAATTATCAATGTTATTAAAAAGGGTAACAGGATTCGCCCAGACAAAACCTAATTTTATTCTGACAAGTGCGACTTTAGGTGAAAAGAATAAATCGGACCAAGAAATTGTTTCGTTTGCTAAAAAACTTACATCTGTAGATTACGAAACTTCGGATATTATTTATGCAGATAGACTCTCTTTTTCAAATGAAGTTCGAAAGTATGCATTGGATGGAAAAGACATTTCGCTAATTAAAAATAGTTTAAATAATGAAAGTGAATTAGGTAACGTTTTATCAAAATATGCTCCTATTTTAGGTAAGGATTCTAAAGAGAAATTATATAATTTTCTTGAAGGAGAACATAATACTTGGATGATATATTCTAATTTAATGAATGGACCTAAAAACTTTCGTGATTTAGCAAAGAGGTTTGAACCATCGATTAATTCAAAACAACTATCGGATCTTATTGATATCATAAACTATGCTGAAAAAGATGGTATGGGCTTGTTTGAATTAAAATATCATTCTTTTGTTAGAGCTTTATCAGGTGCATATGTTACGTTTGGAAAGAATCCAGACTTAACATTAATAAAGAGTAATGAATTACATGATATGAAAGCTTTTGAAGTTGGAAACTGTAGATATTGTAATGCGACTTATGTCATTGGGAAGATTGTTACAAGCAGCAAAGATAATTTAAATTATTTGATTCAAAATGATGAAGTTGACATTTATGATAACTACGGAGATGAAGAATCTGTATATGTAGATTACTTTTTAACAGAAAAGCCTAGTGTTGGTTTGGATGATACAGATGATGATACAAAGTATGAGGAGTATACAGTTTGTGCAAAATGTGGCTGTATACACAAAACAGCGAATTTAAATGCCTTAGTATGTGAGTGTGGAGATAAATATAGCTTTAATCTATATAAGGTAGAAGAAAAAAATAAAAAATCGGCAGCTAACAATATTAACACGTGCTTAAGTTGTGGGCATAAAAGTAAAAATGGAATTGTAAAAACAGTAAGTGTCGGTAAAGATGAAGGTACAGCATTGATTGGACAGATTTTATATGATGCTATTGATGAAGGTGAAAGTACTAGCACAAAAAAATCATCGGCTGGTCTTAATTTTTCTAAGAAAAAAGTAGAAAGAATAGTTCCGAAAACCAAGCAGTTTCTATGCTTTTCAGATAGTAGACAGCAAGCTAGCTTTGCATCTGTGTTCATGGATAGTAATCAAACTAGGTTAATACAGAAAAGATTGTTGTTAAAACTTTTGGAAGAAAATAATTATCAAGATATCGCAGTAAATAATGCAGCTTCATTGTTGAAAAAGGAAATAGAAAATAAGCATTTATTTGAAGGGGATATGGATGCAGAAAAAAATGCATGGATATGTATTTTAAAAGAGCTATTATTGGTAGATGGGCGATATAGTGCGGAAGGCTTAGGCTTATTGTATTTTGACTTAAATATAGATGATATTTTGAATGACACTAGTGAAGAAGAAATAAATGAAATGTTTAAGGAGTTTAACATTAATAGGATTTCAAAGAAAGAGTTTCATGATTTAGTTGAAATGATTTTTTTAGCCTTTAGAACAACACCGGCTATTGATTATTCATGTTCTCCTTTAACTACAGAGGAAAAAGTGGATCATTTGGATTATCGTAGATTTAATAACTATGTTTCGTTACAAGAGGTAAAAGGAAATGGTAAAAAGAAATCGTATATTCGAAGTTTATTACCAATAAATGAGAAAGAAAATATGGTTGTTGAATATGTGTCTAAATCATTGAATTGTGAAGTTGAAATAGCAAAAAACATTATATTCAGTATATTTACAGCATTTGAGGAAACAGGTGTTTTTCAGAAAAAGGATGATGACGAAGTCTACCAAATACAAGCTGGTAAATATGTATTGAAGAGTGGTCACGGTAAAAAGTTTTATGTTTGTCCTATATGTGGAAGAGTAACTCCATATAATGTGAATAATGCTTGCTTTACAAAAGACTGTAAGGGTGAATTAAAGGAAATTGATCCAGATGAGTATTTCACAAACAACTATTATCGTAAACAATATCAGACCAAGAAAATTGAAAGAATTGTTATTCAAGAACATACGGCACAAATTGAAAGAAAAGTTGCTAAGCAGTATCAAAAGGATTTTAAAGAAAAGAAGATTAACATTTTAAGTTGTTCCACAACATTTGAAATGGGTGTAGATATTGGGGATTTGGAAACAGTCTATATGCGAAATGTACCTCCAACTCCAGCTAATTATGTTCAGCGTGCTGGTCGTGCAGGTCGTAGAAAAGACAGTTCTGCCTTTGTGTTGACATATTGTAGTGCTAAATCGCATGACTATACATATTTTGATGATCCTACAAAAATGATTGCAGGAATTATACAACCACCACACTTTGATGTAGCAAATGAAAAAATTGTACTTAGACATCTAGTAGCTGCTTCTTTGGGCTTTTTCTTTAAAAAACAGCCAGAATACTTTGATTCTATTAAAGCTCTAGTCTTTGATGATGGTATTCAAGTTTATAAAGAATATTTGGATGAAAAGCCGAATGATTTAAGAGAATATATTGATAACAAACTTTTATATGATATCAAACTAGATTATAAGAATTATAAGTGGGTTGTAGATAAGGATTTTTTGGATAAATTAAATTACTTTGTTTATGATATACAAAATAACATCAAAGAATTAGAAAGATGTAAAGAAGAAGCATCAAAAATTGAAGAATTCAAAGCAGCGGATTCTTATAAAAAGCAGATTGATGCAATTATGAATAGTAAAGTAATTGATGATTTAAGTAAATACAGTATTATTCCAAAATATGGATTCCCTGTAGATGTTGTTAATTTAGATGTTTATGAAAATGGCTATAAACGTCATGACAAAGACTTATCCCGTGATTTAAGAATCGCTATTTCTGAATATGCTCCGGACTCTGAAGTGATAGTGGATGGTAAAAAATATACTTCAAGATATATTAATTTACCTAAACAAAGTGAATTTATAAAACATTATTATGAGATATGTCCTGATTGTGGAAGAGTGAATATAAGTTTAACTCAGTATGGATTATCTAAATGTAATCATTGTGGTGGAGAATTACATTTTAGTCAGGAACCAGAATGCTTTGTAGTACCAGAATATGGTTTTAAAACTGGGCCTAATAAAGAGGGTACGCGTATAAAACCAAAGCGTTCATATTCTGGAGAAGTTGCTTATGTAGGTGGTAATACCGCAAAGAAACGAAGTAATCTAGGACAAATTACAATTGAATCTACTAGTGATGATGAATTGTTTGTTCGAAATAAATCAAATTTCTACTATTGCCCAGAATGCGGTTATGCTGAGTTGAAAAAAAATTCAGTTCCTAAAATAAACAGAGAACATAAGAATTACAGAGATTTTAAATGTAATAATCAAACTTTATACAAAATTCAACTTGGACATAAATTTAAAACAGACGTAACACGTTTTATTATTCCAACTCTGCATTCATACGAAAAAAATCGTTATCCAGCATTATCGTTTTTATATGCATTTTTAGAAGGTATTAGTGAAGCCTTTAATATTGAAAGAAATGATATAGATGGCTTAGTTGAAAAGAACAAGAATTCAGATACTATTGATATTTTGATATTTGATAATGTTCCTGGTGGTGCTGGTCATTCAAAACGTTTATTAAATAAAGATGAATTAATTAAGGCACTTAGAATGGCTTACAAAAAGGTAAATCAAAATTGTTGCGATGAAAATACTTCTTGTTATAAATGTTTAAGAAATTACTACAATCAACAGTATCATAAATATCTTCGCAGAAAAGATGCAAAGGAAATAATCGAACAAATTTTTCAAATACTAGATATTCCATTGGAAAAGTAGTTGAGGAGGTTATTATGGCTAATAAAAATTATATTAAGAAAGGCTTAACAGACACATTGGTGACTTGTTAATATAACTGACGTTAATGATGTCTAT
>OLRA01000758.1_pt1 | contig 42169 bp, 42 predicted proteins | sample 1673011 | NCBI WGS metagenome assembly OLRA01 (sample SAMEA3136746, study PRJEB25190) | human gut metagenome | reverse complement strand
TAGAGTTTCCGATTTTGTTTATTTAAGCCATTTTATTTTTCATGCGTAACTACTATGAAAAATTAGTTGTTTTATTCTCTACTTTACTATATGATGATTAAAGAAAGCGGTGTAAACATGGATAATCAATTATACAATCAAATTAAAGCTGTTCATGAACAATATATTAAAGAACAGAATCGTTTAGAAGACGAAATCGATAGACTACGACGAGAAATCGTTTGTCTAGATAATGAAGACGAAATTGAAGCGTTAAATAAGCTCGTTAAGATCGATGATACTAAGCGTAAGATGGTTGTAGAATTCATTCATAGTTTAGATAAGATTGTAGAACAGTAATCTACAATCTTTTTTGTTTGTTAGAACTCACCATTTTTATAAGCTCTAGCCTTCACATATGAAGGTTCATAATAAGCACCATTCGTATAATCATCAATAACTTGACAAATCGCATCATTATAGATTCGTATAAGTCCTTGTATATAATCTTCATTTGGAAGTAAAGTATATCCACTATTAATCTTGCGTATACTTTTCCCATATCCAATTCAGTTGGAATGCTAGAACATAATTCACTATTTACATTTTCAATATGAAAACTACCATACTCTAGTTTATATTCATCCATCAAATCATGTACTACCTGATCTGGATTATCACTATGTAAAACATTCGCAACACGAATAAGATGATACAAAGGATCATATCCCAGTTGATTCACAACATATTGATTTCGTTGATGAAGAAACCGAGATGTCTTTTCAATGATAAAACATACATAAAACAAATCATTTTCTGTTACTAGTTCATCAAAGTATTTATTTCTCATAAGCTATAGCTCCTTTGATAAGAAAGACACTTTAAAGCTTTCTCTGTACAAAAAACAATTTGATGTGTAGGATACTTAAATTTAACAAGTTCCCAAAAAGCAGTTCTAGAAATCAAACCACGCGCAAAATCATCCACATAATTCCAAATCGTATCATCTGCCATAGGACCTTCTACAATATCATACGTATGCGTGATTCCTCTTCTTGAAGAAACAACAAAGTCTAGCCACTCATCGCTCATCTGTTCGAAAGCCTTACAGTTTAAATCCAAATTTTCAGTATATGAATATACATTCACAATATGATTATTCTTTTTAGTTAATGCCCATCGCATTGCTTGTTTTTCCAAATTTGTACAATAAAATCCATATCCAAAATCTTTATAAAACCCATCTGTAATAATTTTTGGTTGATTTACAATTCGATTACTGCCAAAATACACTTCCATTTTCTTATTCAATAAGCTCACAAATAACTCCCTTGTCTAATATGAATTTAACCTTACCACTCGCTTCTTCACTGATCTTATCATACAATCTTCCTGCACTATAGCTTTCTCCTAGTACTGTATAAGGACTATTAGCTACATATCCAATCTTTCCTAGACCAGGAAGATTAACACTAATGGCTTCTTTATCATATTCGTTATCTTCTTCTTTCTTTAAATAAACAATCATTTCTTTTTCTAGAAATGAATCTCCATAATAATGATGTAATCCAGTAACTGTAAAATAAATGTTTGACATGAGTATGTCCTCCTTCATAATTTCAAGTTACATCATTAATTGACATTATGCGTGTCTATATAGTAAATAAATCAAATTATTTTTTGAATAGATCATTGGACTATTTGGAAAATAAAGAATCATACGATAAATGTAATAGACAATCATGAGTGTACACCATAGAATTAATATCATTTTCCTTTTCTCGGGTTTTAACAAGCAAAGAATGCCACAAATGAGTGTGGGTATTAATAGAGCATGGTAATACAAAGATAATTGAATATTTCCTTTCAGAAGATAATACAGGCTTGTTTTCATGTTGCATCCTGGACATGGCAAGCCTGTAATGAATTGAAAAGGGCATTTATAGAATAATAAAAGAAGGAATAGTACAAGAACTATTCCTAAATATTTAGTCTTTTGCGAAACCATTAATATGACTCTGAAGGATGCAATAGGATACTAAAGATAATTGAAGTATAGATAATACCATTAATACAATACTATCGTCACTTGGATGATGTCCATTACTTCTTGTAAGACTAGATACCATCTTACCAGCCTTCCATAAGTAGTATAGTAAGTAGATTCCACATGTCACAATACTTAATACAACGACAAGTCCTGGTTCAGCACCTTTTTCTTGGTTTTGACTTTCACATAAATCATTTAAGTCATGTGCGATTGTATATAGCCAATAAATACTATAAATACCACAAGTAACTAGACTTAATACTACACATAGTCCAATACTCTTTTCTTTTACAACTCCAGTAGTAAATGAAAAACTTGGTTCTACATGCACTGTCTCATTACCTGCAAGCTCGGTATTCTTTAATCTCTGCCAATCTTGCATGCCTGTTTTCCATACAAAACTATTTCCAGTTAATACACCACTTTCAATAAATCCCTTCATGTCTGATTCACTAAAAGGTCCTTTAGAATCATTATTCTCTACATAATACCAATCATTTGAAGACGATGTAGAAATAAATTCATTCAACTCTGTATTCTCTAGTCTTTCCCAGTCTTTCATACTTGCCTTCCATACTAGAGTACTCCCATTGATTTCACCAGAAGTAATCTTAGCCTTCATCTCATCTATACTGAATGATCCTTTCGAGTCATTGTTCGATACGTAGTACCATTCTTTGACTGGTGTAGTTGATTCATTCTCATTTACTGATTCTACTTCAACATCACTTTGCTCAACATTAGTTGTATTTAATGTCTCTTCTACATTATTTTCAGCTACTTCTTCCGTCTTATCCACGACTGCAACAGGTACAACAATATCTTTGTCGACTTCTACCTTTGTTCCACAATTTGAACAAAATTTAGCATCATCACTTATTTCGTGCCCACAATTTTTACAAAACATATTCAATCTTCCTCTCGATTAATTCAATTATAAAATGAATACATTCTTAACTCAACCACTTAAGAAAAACTTAAGAAAAGTGATGCCTACAAAAGCATCACTTTAGTTCAATTTATTGATAATCCGATTCTTCGTAAGTATCCTCTTGATAATATTGATCATCTGGATTGTAGTAATCTGTATCATCATAACTTTGATCATAATCATAATCATAATCAGTCTGTTCGTTTTCTGCTCCCATCGACTGTAACTCTTCAGTATTACCAACCGCATTGTCTTCACTAGCTGTCTGCGAATAACCTGATGGATCTTCTACTGTAGTAGAACTTTTTCCGTTTATTACTGCCTCGATTTTCTTTCTAGCAACCTCGTTCATAATGTCATTTTGTTGAACAACTGAAGCGTAAGATTGAGATTGATAACAGAATTGATAATCCGGTTCAGCAACAATCGCATATGATTCAATCTTCCAATCCGGCATATTGTTTAATTCATACTTAACAAAGTTACTGATTTCATCACCAGATAAGTTTGTATCAAATGCCACTGCTAAAGCGTCCATAAACTTACCGTAGTTTGTGATCATCTTAGGTGAAACTATACGTTTGAAAATAGCTTTAAATACTTTTTGTTGGTTACGCACACGTTGATTATCTCCATCCAAATAGGCATGTCTTTCACGAGCAAAAGCTAAGGCTGTCTCACCATCCACATGATGTTTACCAACGCTTAAACCAGGCTGGCTATTCACATAGAAAATATCTACTTCTTCACCCTTCTTAATATCCAAATCAATACCATCTAAAGCATCTACTAAGTTAACAACACTTGAAAAGTTGATTCGAACATTATAATTGATTTTAATACCCAAAGCCTTTTCGATAGTTTCTTCCGTACTCTTAACACCCATTAAGCCAGAATGTGTTAATTTATCAGAACTACCTTCTGGACAAGCTAATTCAGGATCATCCTCCGGACAAACAAGTTCAACATAATAATCACGAGGAATACTCGTCATTAAAATGGTTCCAGTTTTAGGATTTACAGTAAGTAATAAGTTGGCATCACTTCTCGTATTTGAATCTTGTAAAGTACCATAAGAATCATTACCACTTACAAGAATGGTAAATGCATCCTTAGAAATATCATTTACTGGATCACTTGGATTATCATTCTTTTCTACCTTTGTATAATGCACATTTTGATGAACTACTCGAGAATCCGTTTGGAAGTTAAAATAAGCTTCACTTTCATGAAGAATATCACGATACTTTTCATTTAAACAAATCGCATCAACTTCATCAGCATAAAAAGCTTCCATCATATCATCTAATGTAGAATAATCTTTTGTCTTATACTTAATATTGTCAGAATCCAAATCCTTCAACATACGCTTTGTAGCTACTTTATCCATATCTAAAATTGTACCAATTGTCTTACCCTTTAAATCTTTTTCTTTTTTAATTGAAGAACTTTTTAATACAACAATGGACGTCATTGTTGCCTTACTATCCGCAAGACTTGTAACTACATCAAACGTATCATCTGTTTTATAAATGAAATAGTTACCATAAGCTAGACCCACACACATGCAAAGTGCAACGAACCCTGCTAATATTCTTGGCAAAAACTTTTTAGCTTTAAAGTGAAATATTAATATAATAATCAAACATAAAATAATCATTACCAAAGAAACTAATACTATTAATTTTGCAGGTAATAAATTTAATTTTATGATTTGAAAAATCAATAAAGCCAAACTAACAATCATGAATATAGTCATAAACTTGCTGATTGGTCGTTTATTTTTCTTCTTTTTCTTTTTACCATTACCATTCACATTCTGTGAAAGTTTAACATCCTTTTTAGGCATAATAATCTCCTATAAACTCTTATATAGCTCACAATTTCATATTATATAATAAATCCCTTACAATTGGCAAATCTGCATACAAAATGGCGGTTGTTATAACCACCATAATCACTACATAAATCTTTCACAACGAAACGCAAAACCTTTAAAACCACTCTCTTTAGCCTGATATAGATTTTTCTCATAACTCAATAGATTAGCCTTATACTTATATCCCAATGACTTAGAAGAATAATTGTTTAATACATCAAAGAATAATAAGAATAGACCTGCTAATACCAATACACATGCTGAAAGAATCAACCAAATAACTGGTAAAATCAAATATATAACATCCAATATAACTACACCAATAAAACAACTAAACACAGCAATCATAAGTCCAATATGACATCTATGATACTTCTTACTTAGTTCTTCATAGTGACGAATATTAGTATTTATTCTATTTTGTATATAATCTTGAGTTTCCATAATAAACAACACCCCACTACACTTAAAATTATACTCCTATAAAAAAAAGAGTAAAGATTTCTCCTTACTCTACATCATCTGCTGATTTTCCTTGCATTACTGCATTAATTTTGTTTGACGCTTTAGTAACAGTACTTTCATCTGGAACCATTACATAAGCAGCATTTCCAAGTTCTGCACACATTTGTGTATCTCCAGTACCATCCACCATAGATTGCTCAATTTTCCATTTCGGATTCTTGTTCAATTGATATTTAATTAAACTAGTAATTTCATCATTTGACATCGTTGTTGAGAAAGTATTGGCCATACTATCCATAATTGAAGCATAGTTAGTTACAATGGCTGGACTTGTTACTTTATTTACAATTCCCATAAGAACTTGTTGTTGGTTCTTCGTACGCTGACGATCCCCTTCACTATAAGCATAACGTTCTCGAGCATATCCTAACGCTTGTTCACCATTTAAGTGGTTCACACCTGCATGTACACTAAGTCCTGGAGCATGTAAGAAGTTACTACATTCATAACCTGGTTCAACATTAACGTCAACACCACCAATGGCATCCACAATATCTGTTACCGTATCAAAACCAACTTTGAATGTATAGTTAATTTCAATACCCAATAGTTTTTCTACCGTACGCTTTGTCGTATTCGTACCATGAATACCTGTATGCGTAATTTTATCTAAAGCACCTTGTTGACATCCATCTGCTGCATCACAAGCCGTTTCAACATAAAAATCACGAGGAATTGAAGTTAATAAGATAGTACCAGTTTTAGGATTTACAGTAGCCACCATAATTACATCACTACGACCATTTTCATCAAATCCACCACGAGTGTCTGATCCAGAAATTAACACATTAAATGGAGTTGTAGTAATATTACTTACCGCATTGGCTTTATCCGTATTTTCGACTTCATAGCTAGTTTGATAAACAACACGAGTGTTATTATCAAATTCAGCATATTCTTCGATATCTGTAATTTGATCACGGCTTGATTCATTAATGATAATTGAATCTACTTCACCATTATAGAAAGCAGCTAACATATCCGTCATACTTTCATATGGTGTTTGGTTCATTTCAATACCAGATTTACTTAAATCCTTTAATACTTTTTTTGATCCAACTGTACCAATATTTTGTAGTACTCCAACACTATGTCCAGCTAAATCATTTTTCTTTTTCATATCACTGGATTTCTTAACAACTACACTCACAGTTGTTTTTGAGTTAGAAGATACAGTCGTCATATTTGAAAGTAAGCTACCCGTTTTAGAAATATAGTATCCACCCATGCATGATCCTAATGCAATAGCTATTGTAAAGATAATACAAATAGTTTTAGACACAGCACCCCTTGTGGCAAAACACAATAATAAGATGAAAATTAAATCTAAAAGTACAAATACAACTGTTACTAAAAATAATAATTTTGTTGGTAAAACATTTAATTTTACTAAATTAAACAACAAATACATTGTTGCAACAACTAATAAAATAGAAAAGATGACTCCAAATACCTTTCCTACCCTATTTGGTTTCTTTTTATTTTTTCGCATTTTAAACTCTCCTTAGACCCAATTATCATACTACAAAAAAAAGGGATAGGCAAACCTATCCCCATTATATTACTTTACATCATCCGCTGATTTTCCAGCTAAAACCGCATTAATTTTATCCTTAGCCATCTTAACTGTACTTTGATCTGGAACCATGACACTAGCTGCATCACCAAGTTCAGCACACATTAATGTATCACCTGTTCCATCGACCATATATTGTTCCATCTTCCATTTTGGATTGTTGTTGATTTGATATTTAATTAAAGCAGAAATCTCACTACTAGACATTGTCGTTGAGAATGTGTTAGACATTGCATCCATTATAGACGAATAGTTCTGAACAATTGAAGGACTTGTAATTTTATCAACAATTCCCATCAAAACTAACTGTTGATTCTTTGTACGCTGACGATCTCCTTCCGTGTATGCATAACGTTCACGTGAAAACGCAAGAGCTTGTTCTCCATTTAAATGATTTACTCCTTCATGAACACTAAACCCGGATAACGCATTAAAGTTATTAACGGCATATCCAGGAGCAACAGTTACATCAACTCCACCAACAGCATCTACAAGTTCAGTTACCGCATCAAATCCCACTTTAAATGTATAGTTTATTTCAATCCCTAACAATTGTTCTACTGTACGTTTTGTAGTGTTTGTACCATGAATACCCGTATGTGTAATCTTGTCTAATGCTCCTTGCATACAACCATCTGCCGCATCACAAGCAGTAGTTACATAGAAGTCACGAGGTACAGAAGTCAATAATATCGTGCTTGTCTTAGGATTGATAGTAGCTACCATAATTACATCACTACGACCATTTTCATCAAATCCACCACGCGTATCCGATCCTGAAATTAATACATTAAATGGTTTTGAAGTAATATCACTTACCGCATTTGCCTTATCTGTATTTTCTACTTTATAAGAAGTTTGATAAACAACTCTTGTATTATTATCAAAATCCGCATAGCTTTCCATATCTAAGATTTGACTACGACTTGATTCATTAATAATAATTGAATCCACTTCTCCATTATAGAAAGCTTCTAACATTGCACTTAAACTATCATATTCACTTTGATTCATCACAATACCATCTTTACTTAATTCTTTTAAAGCCTTAGATGATCCTTGAGTACCAATTGTACGCAATGTACCAACTGATAAACCATTTAATTGTGATTTATTCTTTATATCACTTGATTGTTTAACTACTACACTCACCGTATTTTTTGCATGTTTCGTAACATTGGTAATGTTTGTCAATAAACTTCCTGTTTTCGAAATATAATAACCACCCATACAAGAACCAAATATAAGTACTAAAGTAATAACAACACAAATTATTTTTGAAACAATGGCTCTTGTATAATAACACAACAATAACGCAAATATTGTATCTAACAATACAAATATAATGGTAATTAAAAATAATAATTTCGTTGGTAAAACATTAATCTTAATCAATTGATATAAAAGATAAAATGATGCTACAACTAACAGAATAGATAATACAATTCCAATTCCTCTTAATACTTTATTTTGTTCTTTCATGTCTATACTGCCCCTCTTCCATAAAGAACTTGTTTAACTGTTTTAAATAATAAGGTTACATCCAACCAGAATGACCAATTGCGATAATAATATTCATCTAAAACTAAGCGGTGGTCAAAGTCCACATCACTACGGCCATGACTTTGCCACATACCTGTAATACCCGGTTTACATGCAACAACATCATCATAATATTGTCCCATATCTTCTTTTTCACGTGGCAAGTAAGGTCGAGGACCTATCAAAGACATTTGACCAAGTAATACGTTAATGAATTGTGGAAATTCATCCAAACTCTTTTCACGTAAGAATTTTCCTGCACTAGTAATACGAGGATCATTCGCCAGTTTTTTATTCTTCGTATATTCTTCACGAATAGCCGGATCCTTTTCCATTAAATCTTCAAGAATCTTATCTGCACCAAGCACCATAGTTCGATACTTATACATCTTAAATTCTTTACCATTCTTACCAATACGATTCTGTGTAAAGAAAATAGGCCCCTTATCTCCTTCTTTACGATTTTTCACAAACACAAAAACAGTTAATGGAATCAAAATTAAGATTCCGCATAGTCCAGCACAAATATCCATCAGACGTTTTAAAATATAAGATCCAATTTGATTGACACCACGAGAATTTGAAATCATTAAAATACCATCAAAATCTTCAACCTTTGTATCAAATGTTACTAGACCATTCACTTGTGGTAAATACTTAATCACATTGACTTTGTTCTTAAACAATTCAAATAATGAATTCAAATTTTTCTGTTTCAATTCAGGAATCGCCATTAATACCGTATCAATATGATGTGATTCAATAAATGAATCCACCTCTTTTAAACCAATTGTTTTCTTTTTAGAAACAACTTGTTCTTGATTAATTCCATAAGCCTTACAGTTTACATATCCTTGTACATCTAGTAAGGAATAGCTATTCCCTCTACAAACAAAGGCAAGTTGTGCAGCTGTATGACCCACACCCACAATTAAAGTATTATGTTTATATTTTTTTCTAAACCATTTATGTGTGTATCTTGAATTAAAACCTGCAAAGACAAATAAAACAAGAGTTAATAAAAGAAATCCATATATTTTACGTACAGTCCATGAATAGAATGGAAAAATCAAAAAGCTGCCAAAGAAAAAACCTATATGACTTAAAATCAATAAACGAATCTCATCATACATTAACAATACTTTCCCTTGATAACGCCCAATCAATAACTGCATCAAAAAATATAATGCACACAACTTGATTGTATACTCTCCATAAAAACGTAAAACATTTATTTCTTGTAAAAAATTAATTAAGATCCAATAAAATATAAATTCAATAGTGATCTTTAAAGTTCCTATTTTTGACATAACAATTTCACTCCATATATAAACGTCCTTAATATTGTACTAAAAAAAAAGAAAAGAACAAATTGTACTTTTCTTAAAGTGTTCCATTGTCAGTTTCACTATTATAAATTTTCATAAAGTCTTTGTATTCTTTTGAATCTTTGGACATTGGAGTTTTGATTACTGTATCTTTGTAAAGAGAAAAATCTGTATTGATAATACAACGACTCTTATCCCATACATTTAATCCTGCAATTTTGATTTCTGCATTATTGAACCCAGAAGAAATCGCATCTACTACTTGTTTCATAGAATGCCCTGTATCTACGGAATCATCCACAACTAGAATGCGTTGAATATTCTTTGATTTCATTTTCTCTAAACCTTCATGATAGTGGATTTTTCTTTCCGTATTCTTACTATGTGTATCTGACTTTAATTCTAATAAAATTAAAATATTACGAACAAAATTTGGCATAAGACTGACAACAGGACCTACAACTTCTTTTAATGCATTTCCTTCACGAGTCGCACTAATACCAACCAATGGTACATTAAATACATTTTTCATTTCTTTACCTATTAAATATCCCGCTTTTGCAACATATACAATAAGATCTGGTTGATAAGATTTTTTTATTTCATTAGCCCAGTGATTACACTGTTCTTCCAAATCTTTTCTTGATAACTCTATATATTTCATTGAAGTTTCCCTTCTTTAACATTCGAAGTAATTTAACCAACTTGGTAATTTTGTGGCTTAATTTTAAGCACTTCTTCTTATGAAAAGTAGCACACCTGATTGCCTGTTTAAAAGTTTCAGGTGAATCCGGTATACAATTCACCATCATATAATTTCTACCAATCTCCCATACAGTATGAGCATCCGAACCAATCACAAAATTTAAGCTATATTTCTGTGCAATTTCAGTTTGTTTCATTTCATATGTATCTGAAATGTTACGCCCATTATAACACTCAATACAATCAATTCTAAATGCATTCTTTTTAATACACTCTTCTTTAAGTACTGTCTTAGCACGCTTCTCATCATAGGGATGAGGAACATATACAATACCACCTTGTTTTTGAATTCGTGTAATTGTTTCATCACAAGATAAACCCGCTGGTATTTCTTCCTTTAGAAATAGACCTATGACTTCTCCATCAAGCGTCATAATCTCTTCACCGATTATAACATGAAGCTTGCCTTTTTTCTTTTCACAATACTTTTTAAATTCTATAGCTCCTTGAATGTTATTATGTTCTGTTATGGCAATCCAATCAATGTGACATAAGCTACATTTTAAATATAATAATGAAAATGGAAGCATACTGTCTTTAGAATATTTAGTATGACAATGTGTTTCCAAACGAATCATATTTTATCTCCTTAAGTAAAATGCTTTAAACTTGTTAAAACACTTTTGTATTTTACAACTCCAAACACTTAGAGTCAACCAACATTTCTAATGATATAAAACACCTTCCATATAGAAGGTATCATTTTGAATTATCCTTGAATAGAAGATAACACAACAAATGTAGTTGCATCAACCGTACAAATATTTTTGATATCCTGGAATGTAAATGTAACTGTATATTGTTGTGTTGCTTCATCTAAAGTACAACCAATATCTATCACATCTCCTTGTCCTAATCCTGCATTAGCAAGAGCTGCATCAATAGCTGCTTGTTGATTTTCATCAAAAGAAGTGGATTCTTTTTTTTCTTCTTTCTTTGTTTCAGTTTCAGCTTTAGTTTCTTCTTTCTTTTCTTCTACAGGTTGTGAAATAGAAACTTCTTCTTTTTCTTCACTATTACTTCTTTTATAATTTCTTTCTTGTATAATACCATCTTTACCAATCTTATACTCATAAGATCCAGTAGTTGTATCAAAACTTACAGTATAGTATTTCTTTTCTTCTTGAACAGAAACATTTGAACATTCTTTTTTAGTGGCATTCGCATCATCTCTTGCCACTTCTAAAATGTCGTTTTTAGTGATTTCTAAATTACTATTGCCACATCCAGTTAATAATAGAGTTGAAGCTAAGATAATGAAACTATTTCTTTTTCTTCTTTTTACCATTGTCTTCTCCTCCATACCCATATCCGTAGCCATATCCATAATTACTGTCACTTGCTGATTCTACTTTGTTTAATACAACACCCATGACGTGACCACCATTTCGTTCTACATCATTAATGGCTGCTTTAACTTTACGTTTATCAGAAGATTTTGAATCAACTACATAAAGTACTCCATCACTTACATTACATAATGGAATAGCGTCAGATGCTACTGCCATTGGTGGACAGTCAATAATTATATAGCCAAATTCTTGACGAGCTTGATTTAAGAATTTAGCTAATCGTTTAGATCCTAATACTTCACTTGGATTTGGAACTCTATGACCTGCAGTAATGACAGATAGTGCATATCCTCCATCATATTGTACTTGTTGTACACCTTCATAAGAGTGAATACTAGTACCTTCTCTAAATTCTGAAATAATATTTGTTAATCCTGAACGATTTGAAATTTGTAGTGTTTTATGAACTGATGCATTTCTTAAATCACAATCGATTAATAATACGTTTTTATATTTAGCTGCCATAATACGAGCTAAGTTACAAGCTATAGTACTCTTACCTTCATTCGGAATCGTACTAACTACATTGATTACTTGAATCGCATCATCCATCTGACTAAATTCAATATTTGTACGTAATCCACGATAGATTTCATCCACATCAAATTGATTTCTTTTCTTTCTTGCCATTTCTATCTCCCAAAGAAACCAAACAGTTTCTTTTTCTTTTCAACCTCAATATTTAATATCTCTTTATCACTCAATAATAACTTAGGATTCTCATAAAACAATATATCCGCATTCTCAGAACCAATACGCTTAGAAACAACTGAATATACATCACTCAATTGCTCAATTCGATTACCACTGGCTCTATGCGTATCTGTACATATGACATCACAATATCCATTGTCCAATAATTCTAATGTATTCGATTGTATTTTCTTTCCATTTACGCCAAGAATCGAAGTACGATTCATTTGTAAAACACAACCCATATCAAGCCAATGATCAATGATTGAATAGTCTAAACCATCATGGAAATATCTTTCAATATGAGCCAATACAGGAACAAATCCCTTCATCTTCAATTCATATAAACATTCATCTCTATAATCAATCGAATGAATATCACGAAGAACATTATATTCAACTAACATGTATTTACTACTATTTAAAGTTGGATATAAATCTAATTCTAATCCTTCAACGAATTCACTATTCATCATAACTTCCCCACCAAAATAGATAGGGATAGGACTCATCTTTCTTAATTCCAATTGACGAGTCACCATTTCATTATAGATATGAACATCTAATTGACCAGGAATAAAATGCGGTGTACTACAAATACCTACAATACCATCCTTCTTAGCCGATTCTAATGAACTAATGGCATCCTCAATACAAGGCATACCATCATCAATACCCCAAGCAATATGAGAATGCAAATCAATATACTTAGCCATTATAGTTCAGGAATCTCGCAGAATACTGGAATGCCCAAGTATTTTTCTGCCTCTTCCTTCGTACGTAAACGATTATCCAATAAGAACTTCAATACAGCATAACCACAACCTAATACAAAACCTACCATTGTCGCTAATAATGTATTCTTCTTGACATTCGGTCCACTAGGAATGTAAGACAATTTCGCCTTATCAACAACCTCAATATTGCGAACATTCAAATTCTTCTGCATAGTACGAATAAACGTACTTACTGTATCATTCGCAATATCCTTAGATAATTTAGGATCTTTAGTCGTAGCTGAAATAGTAATGATCTCTGTATTCGATTCATTCGTAACACTAACAAGCTTTTTAACACTATCAGCACTCTCCAATCCAACATCCTTAGCTACCTCAGACATAATGTTATTCTGAGTTAATAAATTCACCGCATTCGTAACCAATTTACTATTGGCCATCTGCGAATTATAATCCAAAGAACCACTCTCACTAATCTGAGGTGTTAAATAAATTGATGTACTAGCTGTATATTTTGGAGCAATCAATAACTTCGTCCCAAAGAAACCACCAACACCAAACAATATACATAAAACAATAATTAACTTAATATGTTTTAATATAGCCCTAAATAATTCTAATAAATCAATCTCTTCCATTTCACGTACATCATTCTGTTTACGATCCATTCTACTGTTTACCATAAAATCCTCCCTTTCTCACAATAAAACATACTCTATAAATATAGCATAAATTCATTAGTTCATCATAAAAAAAGCTAAAAAACTAAATTTTTAGCTTTCATATAACTGTAATTAATCTCTTCTAAACAAATCACGAGTATATACTTTATCCTGTACATCATCTAAACAACTATCGTAACGATTGGCGATAATAGCTTGGCTCAAAGATTTGAATTCATCCAAATCATTTACTACCTTACTACCAAAGAAAGTTTCTCCATCCTTTAATGTTGGTTCATAAATAATAACCTTAGCACCCTTAGCCTTAATACGTTTCATAACACCTTGAATAGAACTTTGTCTAAAGTTATCACTATTTGATTTCATAGTTAAACGATATACACCAATAACTACTTCATGTTCTTCACTTTCTGAATACGTATTGTTATCATCATATCCATAATAACCAGCCATATTCAACACTCTATCTGCAATGAAGTCTTTTCTTGTCCTATTTGATTCAACAATAGCCTCAATCAAGTTTTCTGGTACATCCTGATAGTTAGCTAATAATTGTTTTGTATCTTTAGGCAAACAATAACCACCATATCCAAATGAAGGATTATTGTAGTGAGATCCAATTCTAGGATCTAAACACACACCTTCAATAATATCTTGTGTATTTAACCCTTTCATTTCAGCATATGTATCTAATTCATTAAAATAAGATACACGAAGTGCTAAATAAGTATTTGCGAATAACTTGACAGCCTCAGCTTCAGTAAAGCCCATAAACAAAGTATCAATATTTTCTTTAATAGCTCCTTCTTGAAGTAAAACAGCAAAAGCAAATGGACTGGATCCATATAAATATTTGACAACAATATTCACATATCTTCCAAGCCAAGATCTGATCAAAAGCCCAGAAATAATAGACGAATTTCTGCCATGGAGCGAGTTCGTACAAAAGAACTGTAAATAAAAGAATCAGCTAACATCATTTAGCAATGTTCAACTGATTCTTTTTTATTTATTTAACTACATTATTTTATTTGACGCTTACCAAAAAAATCCATATTATTCTACAATTAAATCTATGTATTTAACTCTAGAATAATATAGAAAAATATGAAGAAAGTTAAATCTTTCTTCATATTTTTTTAACGCTATGCATTACTTTTTCACAAACCAAGGTTGATATTCTATACCTTCTAAAATATCTGCTATTCTTTTACATGCTTGCCCGTCACCATATGGATTACATGCTTTTGCCATAGAATCATACGATTCTTTATTTTCAAGTAATTCTTTGAAATTTTTATAAATCACTTCTTCATCAGTTCCAACCAAACGTAAAGTACCTGCTTTTACACCTTCAGGTCTTTCTGTAGTATCACGCATAACTAGAACAGGCTTACCATACGAAGGAACTTCTTCTTGAATTCCACCTGAATCTGTTAAACATAAATAGCATCTAGCTTCAAAGTTATGGCAATCAAATACTTCAATTGGATCAATAATATGAATTTGATCACATCCACCAAGTTCTTCTTCTGCAGCCTTTCGAACAACAGGATTCATATGGATTGGATAAACTGCTTTACAATCTGGATGTTCATCTAATACTCGACGAATGGCTCTAAACATGTTATGCATTGGTTCACCAAGATTTTCTCTTCGATGAGCAGTAATAAAAATAAGTTTACTATCTCCAACCCATTCGAGTTCAGGATGACTATAATCTTCTTTTACTGTATGCTGCATTGCATCAATTACAGTGTTACCAGTAATATAGATTTTATTAGGATCTTTACCCTCTTTTATTAAGTTATCCGCAGCCATCTGTGTTGGTGCAAAATTATACTGAGAAATAATTCCTACTGCCTGACGATTAAATTCTTCAGGATATGGTGAATAGATATTGTATGTACGAAGTCCAGCTTCTACATGACCCACAGGAATTTGTAAGTAAAAACAAGCTAAAGCAGTAACAAAAGTAGTAGAAGTATCACCATGTACTAAAACTACATCTGGTTTAACCTCTTCAAGCACTGCTTTAATTCTTTCAAGTATTCCTGTTGTAATATCAAATAATGTCTGTCCTTGTTTCATAATTGAAAGATCATAATCAGGAACTACATTAAAGGTATTTAAAACTTGATCTAACATTTGTCTATGTTGTCCCGTAACACAAACAATTGTTTCTAATGATTCACGTTTTTTTAATTCATTAACTAATGGACACATTTTAATTGCTTCTGGTCTAGTGCCAAAGACCAACATTACTTTTTTCATATTAACCTTCTCTCTATTTATCAGTGTTTATCGTTAATAAACACAACATACTGTTTACATAATAATTATAAAAATTAAAAACTAAACCTTTAATATTAGATATATTTGAGTATTTCAAGCTCATAAAAGTATTAATTTTTAAATGTAATATAAATACCATAATCAGTATTGTTTACCCCCTCCCCATTTTTCTTAATTTTTGAATATTTTTCCAAATACCTGTTCTTAATAATGATCCTTTTAAAACTATCTTCCATGTTTTTGGTGAATATATTTTTTCTAAGCATTCAAAATTCATTGTTTCTAAATCATTAAAAAAATCGCTTCTTCTATTAGACTCATCCATAGAATTAACAATTGCTTGATTACATTTACATGCAATATTGTAATCAATTTTATCTGTAAAAACCTTTATGTCATCTGAAATACTATCAAACAGTAGTTTTCCTTTCTTTGTGCAAAGCAAAACCAAAGAAATTCCCTTTCCATCATCTAAATTAGGATATACCTCATCTATATGCCAAAAATCTCCTAAAGAAATGTCTGCCTTTGTATTTTTGCCTTTCACTTTACATCTATAACAAGATGGACGTAAACACAAATTACTATTGAACAATCGGAAAAAAGGATTTTCAAACGAAAATTGAAAAATATCTTTTTTTCCATTAAAAGTTAGGTTTGTTCCAAAATTTTCCCAACTATATTTTTTGCTTCGAAACTTTATGTTTTCAAATTCTTTATTATTCTTTTTTTCAATATAATCGACATATAAATTCCATAATTTAAGTGATGGCACTCCATGACAAATTACTTCCACGCAAATAAGATTTGAATAATCTTTACGCAAATAACTTTTTAGTCCAGCAACCTGACAAGATGTACCTGAGAATAATACTTTCTCACCATTTAATAAATATTTTTCAGTTTCTTTGTATGAGTCATTTAGCTCACTTTGAATATACTTAGATCCTCTAAATAACTCTATGCCTTCTATAGTGTTTACGCATTTATGTTTAACTTTTTTTGTATCTGAATCAAACACCGCACCAAATACTACACCATTTTGTTTGATAATATATTGGGCCAATATACTAAATATTCCTCCTGAAGAACTATTATATCGTATTCTATTATCCTTACAAAAGGCAGCTAATGCGATAGGTTCATCTGTAATTATATCAATTTTGTTAAATGGACATACATTTTTACATATTCCACATTGAATACAAATAGCATTATCAATTTCAGGATATATAAATCCTTCTTCATCATAAACCATTTTTATACACTGCTGAGGACAAGCCTGTACACAAGCAGTGCACCCGCAACAATTTTCTTTATTTTCCATACATTATTCACAGCCTTTTCTATTTAAATTTAAAACCTTAATTACAGTAAATTTTTAGATAGCATATCATTTTCATAATATAAAATCTAAATTTCAACATTTCTTAACAAATATGCAAGTATTTAATTGAGATCAATTATTCATAAATATAATTTAATGTAAACTGATAATCATTAAATAAAAAGAATATTTAAAATTTAATTTTTTATAAAACTTATGGATTATCTTTTAATTTTTAATACAATACCGTAGATTAGTTTCTTTTCATAAGAATTAAATCCAAAACACCAAATACATATAAGATAAAAACATGTGTAAAAAATTATGAACAAAGTCATTTGTAAAAATGATTGAACCATAAATAATTTTGTAATAAACAATCCAACAAGCCAAGGAACACATATAGATGGTAGTGTCTTAATTATATTCTTCCAAAAATAAACAATATCTAAATGAATCTTAAAATGATAATACCAATTAATAAACAAAATATTGCCAAGAATTAATGCAACAGCTGTTCCCATTGCTGCACCAACTGCTCCAAATGTTTTAATCAGTGGAATGCTAATTAAAACATTTAAAACAGAAATCACTAAATATACTAACGATCTTGATTTATGCATGTTTTTTGCTCGCTGGATTTCTATTCCTAAATTTTGAATTAGTGGAATTGTTACTGGTACAATTAGAAATAAAGTTACTAAATATGCTTGTTTATATTCTACTCCCGCCCAAAAAACAACAAAAGATTGTCCAATTAGAGTAAAACCACTTAAAATAAGCATAATAATAAAAAATTGGACTCTACCTACTTTGGTAAATAAGTGAGTTAACGCACAATTATCATTCTCTCCTGCTACTAATCTATTTACCTCAGGAATGAAAACATTAGAAATAGCGGTAGAAAATTCGAGATACATACTATTTATTTGTCCTCCAACCCCATAAACAGCAACAGCACCTGTACCAATAATACGTCCAAGTAGCAATTTATCTACACTCCAATTAACTTGATCAATAATTTGACTTAAAAATATAAAAAAAGTAAAAACCCACATTTCTTTTAATAATGAAATTTCCATTCTATGAAACGAGAATTTCATATGTAATTTTTTTATACAGTACATTCCATTTAGAATAAAACTGAGCACTGTTAATATTGTACTAACTAATACAATACCAACAGATCCTTTCCCAAGCAACAGTAAAGGTAATGCTAAAAATGGGTTCAACAAGCTCTGCGTTAATGATAATAATTTTTGGAAAATAAATTCTTCATGTGCCGTTAGATTACAATCAAAAACACTATTTGGAAAAGTAATTGCCAAACTAAAAATCATCAAAAACATTAATACACGTGCAGTATTATATTCAATTTCATTTAATCCATTTCCAAATATTTTTGTTATATTGATAATCATAAAAAAACCACATACAATACAAATAGCAGAAATACATAGAAATATAAACATGAACATTCCATTTAATTTTTCAATACCCTTTATATCATTCTTTGCTTTTCTTTGAGAATAAAACCTCATATATGAACTTCCAAATCCCATACTCAATAATCCTAAATAAGAGACTACTGAATAAACCAATTGATATAATCCATATTCACTTTTTCCTAATAAACGAAGCATTATAGGTGTATATAACAATCCTGTCAAAATTTTCGCTATTTGAGATATATAAGTTAATACAACTCCAGCTTTTCTTTGATTCATAAATTAAAAATATCTGTTTATTCCTTTCTAAAATGCCTTTTTAAAGATTAAATTTGTATAATATAAAGTTATTTTTTATTATACTAGATTATTAAATAACTCTCATAATTAATAAATAAAGACACATCAATTATTAACAATTTTTGATAGTATTTTATATGCTCTATCATATTCAACTTTTTGAAGCTTTTTATTCAAGTTTTTGACAATATTCTGACTGACTGCGTTTCTGTTTTCTAATAACTCATTAATCAAAAATAATAATTGTTCATTATCTAATTTTTTTATATCATAAACCCACTTTGTATCCCCATATACGAATTCACACATTCCTTTCGCTTTACTACTATATGAAAGTAATATAGTTGGAATTCCTTCTGACATTGCATTTATCGCACAATGCATTCTAGCAGCTATTACTATTGAGCATTGTATAAGTTCATCTTTTATAGTTAAAAAAGTGTTCTTTTCAGTGATTGTGACCCTATTTTTATATGATTCATCCATAGAATCAATAATTTTATTTTCTATAATAAAATCATTGTCAATCTCATATGGTGCAAAGACATGTGGAATAAATAGAATATCATAACCTGTACAATCAATTATTCTTTCTATAACTTTAGCTAAAGATGTTATTGTATCTTTAGTAATCTTTCCATATGTTTCCATTAAGGATAATCCACTTAAATTAATACCAATAATCTTAGATTGATTATTAATCATTTTTTCATTTTTTCTTAAAGCAAATGCTGGATCTGGTAAAAATACTACATTATTAGATATTCCAATATCAGCCAAATATTTAATCGTAAATTTATCTCGGGCAACTATTAAATTTACTTTTTGAAGATGTGATTTATAATATAAAACCGCTTTTGAATAATCACCAAATGGTCCAATGGAAGCACCATATATAATAATTTTTTTATTCATCTTTAAAGCAAGATTTCCAAAATCTACCAATCTGTTATAATATGGATATTTTTTTTTATTTCTTAAATATGCCGGAATTGTATATATATCTCCGCCAACTGAAATTATTGTATCAACACTTTTTATAATTTCCTTATAATTATCATAAGGAATTTGATATCCAACATTTAAAATATCAAACATTTTATTAAAACACTTTTTTATAAAAACCCATTTCTTCTTAGTTTCTCTAATCTCAATTGGCAAATCATTTAAAGCTATAGCATCCTTTTCTTTATTAGGTGAAAAATAAATCCATTCCACATTTTCAAATTCATTTTTTAAATTCTCATAAGTTCCTCTTATTATTGCCTCACATCCTAAATTATAAACTCCGGCAATTCCATAAATACCAATTTTTTTTGTCATATTAACCTCTACAAATTTCTTAAAATATTTTTTATTATCTTAACATAATCACAACTATTATAATACTCTAATGAATTCTTACTTAAAGTAGGATAAGTAGATTCTATCTCATCTATTGCAGCACATATCTCTTTTTTATTAAACTCATTAAAACACACTCCACATTTCTTTGTTTCAAACAAAAATTTCAAGCCTGGATTATCATTACCTAACATTGGAATTCCAAACTTTGAATACTCAAAAGTTTTATTGGGTGCGCAATATAAAGCATTTAATGGAGAATACCCTGAAGAATCGGTAGGAACATATGACAACACTCCTATATATGCATGGCTTGTAACTTGTAAATGCTTTGGAGGTGTCACAAAAGGAATAAAATAGTAATTATCACTTTTACAATTTTCATAAATATTCTTTCCTCCGGACATAACTACAAAAGCATATTTTCCTTTATATTCATCAACTGCTTCAATGAATGCATCTAAAGGACGTTCTGGATCTATAATACCTTGATATAAAATAATTTTTTTATCACCTATTTTATTAAAAATCTCTTTTGCTTTTTGATCCTCAATCAAATTATTTTTTTCTATGTCACCAAGAATATAAGGCTTATTTGGAAGAATATATGGTAACCTTTTTAATTTCCACCACGTTTTAATAATATGTGCTCTGTTATATTCCGGAACAACAATTGCTCTTGCCTTATTTCCTAAATCATATCTATCAATTTCTAAAAATTTAAACTTAGAATAATAAGTTATTCTCTCTGATAATTCTAACAAATGTAGTATATACTTTCTATTCATCAATTCTTTTCCAAGGATTTTTACTGTAACATCTGTTACAACCCAAATCATTGAATTATTTGAATAATGTTTATCAATCAATTTCCATATGTCTTTTCTCCATTCAAAAAGATGAAGAAATTTTAACATAGGTTTTTCAATCGATTCATAATCAACATTTAGTTGCTCAACTTGAATTTTTGAAAATTCCTTTTTTAAATCTTTTCTACTGTTTGTTGTGATAAACACACACTCTACATCAAGCCTTTCAAAAGCATGAACCAAGCTCAACACAGGAGGAAAACCATATACATCTCCCATTAAAACTGTTATTATTTTCATGAATACTCCCTTCTTAATTTTCTTATCAATAATTTTTGCAAGAGAACAAATATTAAAAATCTTAATCATGTATATACAAATCTAAACAAATAATTAATTTTGTTCTTAGAAATCTCTTTTAATCAATTTATATAATAATTAATATAACTTTATACTTTAATAGTGTTATCTATTAATTTATTCGGTCTAAGATATTATTATGTTTTTACACAAAATCAAATTAGAACATTTTAATGATACTCTAAAAAATCAATCTATAAGGATAGATACAATTCCATTCTGGACGATAAATAGTAGTCATAAAAAAATAAACTACGCATAATAAAATAATTATAAATTTTAAAATCTTCCTATTAGGTATTGATTCAATATATGAAAGAGCATTTGGAATCATTATAATTGAGAATGTCCAAAAAAAATAGCTACAACGATCAATTAAATTAAACCTTAAGGATACCATTAGAATCAAAAAACTTATCCAAACCATATTAATTTGTAAAGAAATATCATTTGATTGATTATATTTTCTATTATGATTTTTATATATTATAAAGCCAAATAAGAAAACCATCATTGCCATCAACATATTCATAACTGATGCTAATTTTATATTATTTATTGAATACATACTTTCTGTTTGTAAATAAAACTCAGAAAAATATGGAACAAATTCACCAACATATGTAAGTATTAAAGGCAATAAAAAAGTTGATATTATAGCGATAATAAATGAAGTTCTCAGAAATTTTTTATTTATACTTTTAGGTGTAAAGATCCCTAATAAATATACTATAGATATCCTTTGAAATATTACAGGAACCAATGTGAAACCTACTCCTAAAAATTTGTTAACTTTGCCACTATCTAAAACCATGAAACTTAATAGCGCAATTGCAATTGCTAATTCTAATCGAATAATATTTAACGTATTTCCCCAAATTCCGAGTGTAAAAAAAAGAAAAACAGACATCATGTAATTTTTTGAATATTTTTTTATAAAAAAATAATAAACAATATATATAAAACAGTTTATAATCCCTAAAAAAACTGTAAAATTATTGGTGATGTATGATATTACATTATTCAACCATAAATATCCAATTTCATATCTCCATGTCAAACTCTGAAAATTATGTGACAAACAAATATTTTGATACAATTCATAATAATTCTTTGTATCATTCCCAATTTCCAGACTTCTAAAAGTTGCTAACATTCCCAATAAAAACAAAGATATTTTCAAAAGTGTTTTTTGTTCAATATTACGTATACTACCAATACTAAATAAAATTAAAAAGGAAATAATCCCAATATAAAATATCATCTCTTTTTCCTTTCTTTTATACAACTAACATAGAAACTAGACATTTTTTTACACTCACTTTTTATATCGAAACCTTTATTTTTTACCATTTCGGAATATTCTATATGTCGTAAAATATTAACATTTTCTATAGTTTCACACCATATTCTAATCCCAGCTTTTAAACTAATGAATATAACATTTGTTAAGTTAGAGGATTGCGTAATTGTGTCAGAAAAAATACAGTTTAATCCTGCAGCCTGTGCCTCAATTCCTACTACAGGCAATCCTTCATATAATGATGGTAATAAGAATAAATCTAACCCACTTAATATTCTATTTATATCTGATCTAGTCCCTGCAAAAATTACATAATCTTGTAAGTCTAACTCATACACCCTTTTTTCGATTAGAGACTTTAATTCTCCATCCCCTACTAGTAAAAGCTTATATTTTGGATTACGCTTATGTAATTCATGAAACATTTCAACTAGAAATATATGATTTTTTTGTACACGAAAACCTCCAATATGCCCTAGTAATATTTCTTCTTCATTGACATTTAATTCTTTCCTAATTAATCTTCTAGCTTCTGCATCAAATTTAAATTTTTTGCAATCAACACCATTATGAATAATTAATCTTTTACTACTATTTACAAATTTTTTACCATAAAGACATTTACCAGCATCTTCTGAACACGCTGCCCATACATCGGCTTCTTTAGGAAGCTTATAACATAAAATCCTATTTCTGATTGCTTTAATTTTTGAATCTGATAATTTTGTATTATGGCTATGAGAAATACAAACTTTTACACCATGCTTTTTTGCATATTTGAAAACAATTGTATCTACTTGATTAAAATGTGAATGTACAATATCATATTTATGTGATTCAAAAAAACAGTTCACTGCTCTTTTAAACGTAAAATAAGAAGCTAATCCAAGTTCTGGAACATTATAAATGTTAACGCCTCTATTTTTTAAACTATCCAATATTTCCTTATCACCATTTTCATAGGTTAACAAATCTATTTTAATATCTTCACTTTCAATATTTTGAACAAGATTGACAATCATAGACGCAACACCGGAATTTCGGGTTAATGCTTCAGCAACAAATAGTATCCTAATCATTTTATTCTCCACACTCTATGTAATTTATTCTTTTTAAAATTTCATCAATAATTTTTTTATCATAATTCATATCAATCTTCCTAGCCATTAATTTTTTGCTTTGGAATACATTTTCTAAATCTGAACATCTCAATGTTTTAGGTGAACTTTTCCCCTCACTCCAATCAATATAGTGTAGATAATCCTTTCTTGATGAAGCAAATTCACTATTCATTAATAATGTTTGGAAAAATGATTCATCAGGACAACTTACTTTTTCAAAAAAGCTGATATACTCTGGATGCATTTCAATATAATTCAAAATATAGTATGCAAATTTATTATCAATACACCACCATTGCGAACCAAAATAATACTTTAATTTATCATTGTTCTTGCGTTGAAACATGCTAAATGTATGTTTATAACCACCGGTTAATTCTACCCATGTTCTTCGAATTATTCTATATTTCAACCCCTGTTTCATCATCCACGTTGGATACACTATATCATTTCTTTTATCGAAATTCGTGCTTGCTTTTGCTCCATTATTTTTACTATAAAACAAATTAACGTAATTATTTCCTTTGTACATAGCATCAGTCAATTTTGCAATGATCTTTTCATTTGTCACTATAGGGAAATCCTGACCACTAATTAACCAATAATAATCATATTTTTTTTCGTTTGCTCGTTTTAATAAATTTAGTGTGGCTTGTACTTGTGAAAACGTTCCCCATCTCACATCAACACGTTCTTTATCACTCAAAATAAATACATTAGAATACTTTCTATTAATTGTTTCTAAAGTCATCTTACTTTTTTTATCTATATGTACATAAAAATCAATATCAGGATGAGATAATGATTCAATCAACATAATAATTTGTTTAGGATTCTTGTGACATTGTATTAAAAAAGCTAATTTCATATTGCTTACCTACCTTAATAATTGTGTAAATATAAATAGCCGTATTTTCTTAGGAACAAGTGCAACAACTAACTGGACAAAAACAGTCTTATAATAATCCCATTTACTAATGTAACCAGTATCTAATATCTTTTTTCGTCCATTTTTGTATTTCTTATAATACGAAAATCCTCCACGTCGTTCAATCATCGCATATCCAGTTCTTGCATACACTAAATAATCGTCAATGTTAGCACACTTGGCTCCGACCAATAACATACGAATCCACATCATATCATCTTCCATTAAAGGGCAATGTTCATAATTACCTGCTTTAAGAACTGTACTTTTTTTATACATAACTGTCATATGATTAAAAGCACTACGTTGTTTTTGATATTTTGCTATTTCATCATGAGTTAAAGGGACATCTCTTTTAGAAAGAACATTACTAATATCTCCTTCAAACTCAATAATATGACTTCCGCAAATATCTAAGTCTGGATTATCGATAAACATCTTCAATTGTTTTTCAAATCGATCATTTCTAGCAATATCATCCGTATCCATACGAGCTATTAATTCGTATGTACATTCTGGTACACCGTCTGCTAACGCAAGCCCTAACCCTTTATTCTTTTCATTTTTAATGATCTTAATCCAATTCGGGTAATCTTGTGTATATTGGTTAACACAATCGCTTAATTCTTTTGTTATAGGTCCATCAAAAACAATAACAATTTCATTAGGTATTACAGTTTGGCGTAACATACTTTTCATACATTCATCGAAATATTCTTTCTTCTCTTTTATATATAGAGACATTAAAACTGAAAATTTAGGATATTCCATTATTACACCGCCTTAATACTAATTTCACAACACCGCAAATACAGTTTTAAACATCGTTGCAATATCTTTAAAGAAACTAAATTCTTTTATACTATTCAAGTTATACTTCATTTTTTCTGGTAATACCTCATTAATATATACACTGTCTACATCATCTGCTTGATTCAGTAAATCTGCTTCATCTTTGTATTGAATACTAGCTTCTGATGTAACTCCTGCAGGCAGTAATAAGGTTGCATACATTTCATTCGTATAACTTTTTACATAATGAACACTTTCTGGTCGTGTTCCCACAAATGTCATATCTCCTAAAAAGATATTGAACAATTGTGGTAATTCATCTAATCTACAATTTCTAAGTTTATTTCCAATTTTTGTGATTCTTGAATCATTTGATACGGTTACTTGTGTTCCAATCTGGTCTGCATTTTGTACCATTGTTCTAAACTTAAAGATTCTAAATACTCTACCATACTGAGTGACTCTTTCTTGTCTATAGAAAACGCCACCTTTAGAATCTTTTACAATTAGTATTGAAATAATCAATAAAATTGGAGAACAAAGAATGATCATGATAAGTGAAACTACAATATCAAATACTCTTTTTAAAAATAAACTTAATCTTTTTTTCTGCAATAAATCATAGTAAGGACGAACTTCATCCGTTCGCATATACTCGGGCAATTCATTCCAATTCTTAAGCATTAATTTTTCACCTTATTAATCACATTACAATAGTTTTCAATAATATAATCCACTTCTTCATCTGTTAACTTCGTATACAAAGGAAGCGTGATCTCATTTTCAAACTGCTTATATGCATTTGGATAATCTTTGATATCAAATCCTAAGTTTTTATAGGCAGTCATCATTGGAAGTGGTTTGTAATGAACATTTGTGGCAATACCCTGCTCTGCCATTTTAATAATAATTTCATTACGTTGTTTCAATGTAATATTAGGAATTCTTGTGATATACAAGTGTCCAGAAGATTGATGTTCATCCGTATAATGATTTAATACTTCAACACCCAATGGTTTGAATGCTGCATCATACTTTTGAATGATCTCTTTTCTTCTTTCTAACATTCCTTTATATCTTCTCATTTGTCCTAAGCCAATACCTGCAACAACATCTGTCATATTACACTTGTACCAAGGACCGACAATATCATATTCCCAAGCTCCTAATTGTGTCTTAGCTAATGCATCTTTAGATTGTCCATGTAATGATAATAATTGATATTTCTTATAGATATCTTCATTATCAATACCCTCAATATCTTTCCATGTTACAGCTCCACCTTCAGCTGTCGTAAAGTTTTTAACTGCATGGAAACTAAAGTTAGAGAAATCTGCAATACTACCTACTGGTTTATTATGCCAAGTTGCACCAAACGCATGAGCTGCATCTGCCATAACAATGACTCTACCAATCGCTTTTTGAATATCGTTTGTAGGATTAAATAAATTCTTTTTCTTTTCTACAATAGAGAAAATACGATCATAATCACATGGAACTCCCCCAAGATCCACAGGAATGATTACCTTTGTCTTTTCACTAATCGCATTTTCTAATTTTTCATAATCCATTTCTAATGAGTCTTCTTGTGTATCAATTAGAACTAATTTAGCTCCAACATGACATACAACAGAAGCACTTGCCGTGTATGTATACGCACTAGTAATTACTTCATCACCAGGTCCTACCCCCAACAATCTCAATGTCATTTCAGCACATGCTGTTTGTGAATTAAGACATACTGCTCGATTTACTCCACAAAGTTCGGCTACTTCTTTTTCTAACTGTTTTGTTTTTGGTCCTGTAGTAATCCAACCAGATTTTAACGCTTCAGTAACCTCTTTAACTTCTTCTTCTGAAATATCTGGTGGTGAAAATGGTATATTCATCATAAACTCTTTATCCTCCCCTAAGCGACTTGCTTATTTATTTCTTCTGGTCTTCTAAATGTTGGTACAACACTTCTCAATGCTTCTCTTGCATCATTGTCATCTTCAGATTCAATTGCGTTTCTTAATACTACAAGTTTTTCATCAATTTCTTCTTTAGAAAGTGGTGTATCCTTTTCAATGAAGATCAAGTCGTTATCTGTTTTTGTTAGTGTATCACTATTCATTAATAGTTCTTCATATAATTTTTCTCCAGGACGTAATCCTGTTTCAATAATTTCAATATCATGGGCTCCAGATAGTTTGATCATGTTTTCGGCCAAGTCTAGAATCTTTACTGGTTGTCCCATGTCTAATACAAATAGTTCTCCATTATTAGCCATAGCACCGGATTGTAGAACTAATTGACTAGCTTCTGGAATCGTCATAAAATAACGAATGATTCTCTTATCTGTTAGTGTTACAGGTCCACCTTTGGCAATTTGTCTTTTAAATAATGGAATTACACTTCCTGCACTGCCTAATACATTTCCAAAGCGTGTTGCACTATATTTTACATGTCCATACATACTTGCAGACTGTACCATCATTTCACACATACGCTTAGTAGCGCCCATCACATTGGTTGGATTTACAGCTTTATCAGTTGATACCATCATAAAGCGTTGTGCATGATATTTTTCACATAATTCAATTAAGTTCTTTGTGCCAAAGACATTATTATGGATAGCTTCTACACAATTATGTTCCATTAAAGGTACGTGTTTATGTGCAGCTGCATTGATGATGATTTGAGGATGGTATTGTTTAAATACTTTTTCTAATGCTTTTTTATGTGTGATTGAACAAATTTCAATTTGAAGATTTATATTATTTCCATAGGCAATCTTTAATTCTTGTTGCACATCATAAGCACCATTTTCATAGATATCTAATATAATGATTTGTTTAGGATCCATCTTAGCTAGTTGCCTACATAATTCAGATCCAATAGATCCTCCTCCACCGGTAATTAAGATGACTTTGTCTTTATAATATGCATATGTTTGCTCATTTGTGACAGCCAATGGTTTTCTGAACAATAATTCTTCAATATCAAACTCTCTTAAATTACGTTTACTTCCTGCTGTATATAATGTTGGATAGTCATATACTTTTACTTTATATCCTGCATTCTTATAATGATCATATAAACATTTCTTTTTGTTGACATCCATATTCGGAATTGCGAATACAATTTCTTGTACCTCATAAGCCTTTAGCTTATCCAATGTAGTTTCATCTGCATACCAAACAGGAATACCATTCACTTCTCTTCCTGCTTTTGTTTTATCTATATCAATAAAACAACGAGGCACATAAACTGCTTTTTCATCATTTACTAATTCTTCGGCAAAACTAGCTCCTACTCGTCCTGCACCTATAATCGCAATCTTAATTTTCTGAACTTCCTTATCTGTCCCTGTCGTTAATCCAGAAAATCTATATAATAACTTACTTAAAAATTTACCCTTTGATGTTTCATTATTACTATATAGATACGCATACCGGTAAATCATACGAATACTAATAGCACCTAATAAATTAACACAAACTAAACTCAATGCTCGATCAAAACTCATTCTTTCAATCGATAATGTAGCTTGTAGAATAATTAATAGAATAAAAGCTATCGCATCCGAAAAAATCAAGCGAATATAGCCTTGAATACCACCATAACGCCAAATCTGTCCGTATATATTACCTATCCTTCGACAGAAAAATATACAAACAAATCCTATAATAGATAACTGTAAAGATCCTGCATTTGTTAGATTTCCATTTCTTCCATATATCCATAGTAATAATATAGAGGCAATAATATAAACAATGACATCATAAACAACTAAAGGCCAACGTGTATTACTCTTTTTTAAATTCTTACTCATGTAAATCCCCATTTCATTAAAAAAGACCCGTAATATACGAGTCTATAAATTCAACCCAAATTGTTATAACTTAGATACAGATTTCCCTACCCATTCATAATAGATAAATAATCAGTTCAATCTAAGTGCGGAAAGCCAGCTACTAAAAATCTTCCCTAAATGTATCTTTCTATAACCAATAAAAGCTATATTTAAGTTATAACCAACACCTTTTATCCAAAAGTTTCTTTTAAATATTAACCCTCATAAAAGTCATTGTCAAGTATACCTAAATTGACAAAATGTTAATCATATTCCTTTATATACGATACTTTAAGGAGATTTTAATAATATAGTAAATGTAAATAAATTCAATTTTAAATGTAATGAATTGTTAAATACATGTTAAGCAAAAATTTTAACTAATTGAAATCGTATTAATACTTAAATTTTATAACCATTCAACAATATGATTCACTGTAAATTATAAGCGGATCTGAGACTTATTCATTTTTAATCTAAATAAATTTAAAGATGAAAATGAATATAACTAACAAACTAAACATTAAAGCTATCGAATATGGAAATGTTTTAATCTGAATACCAGTAGTAATCTTTGATTGACTTTTATTCAAAACAATAGTTTCTTTATGAGTTGTTTTTTCAACTTCTTTGTCAATCTTAAAAGAAGGTCCCTTAGTTTCATTTCTATCTATTGCATCCTTCCCTAAGATTTTAAACACATCATTCTCAATAATTTCATACTTATAATTCTTTGATTTACTTTGTACAGTTAGTTTATAATCACCAATATCTTCCCCTGGTTCTCTTGTTAAAATATAATCATCATTTTCTAAGACTGGATCTTCTTCACCAAAGTATTTAAATTGTTTATTCAATCTTAACTGAACCCTTTTAGGAAGAACTGTTACTTTGAATGGAACCGATTCATAATAACGTTCATCCAAATCAAACGCTACTGTATATTCCCCAACATCTTTTAATAAAATTGGTTTTACATGATCTATATCACTATAAATACTAATACCATCCTCAAAATAAACGTATTCAACATCTGGATGTGTAATCTTAGTCTTTAAAACTTCAACATCCTTAACATTCTTTGGCTCAAACTGAAAATCATAATTTCCTTGATAATTGTCCAATGAGTTAATATTACCATCCGTATCAATTCTCAACTTAAACTCATAATCGCCAACATAATCACACAAATACTTCTCTTCTTCAGGATCACTTTCTCTCCAATCCTTATTGTAAGTAACCTTTACTGGTACTTTCTTAGGATTAATTTCAAATAGAATCGTTTCTCCATCACTCGTCCATACATTATATGTACCACAATCTATTGGAGCCTCGTCCAACATCTCCCATGATTGAGTAAAATACATCACTGCATTTTCAATCTCTATCTTTTGACCTGTATATTCAAAAGATAAATCAACCTCCTTGGCCTGTATATTCATTGGAATACATGCCATAACTAACACCAATACAACACCTAATAACCGTTTCATATAAAATATTCCTTTCTATAGGTGAATCTCTATATCCACTATATCATGGAACATTTGTTAAAATATAAAACTTACTAATAATGGCAAAAGGATTATTAAAAAGTACAAATGATAACATTCAAAACTTCAAATTATCTAAAATTATTGCAATTTAAAACTATAGCGCAAATTCTATCAACATCTTCCAATGCCAAATCTGCATATAAAGGTAATGTTAATACTCTATTACTAATATGTCTTGCGACAGGTGTCTTATCTAAATCATACTTTCCGTTGAAACAATCAAAACTATTCGTTAATGGATAGAAATATTTTCTTGCTCCAATTCCATGTTCAGCTAATTTTTCAAACACTTCATTACGTGTTGCGCCAAAGACTATATCATCAAATACGACTGGAAAATATGCATAATTTGGCTTAACATCCTTTTAAATCGAATTTAACTGTAGTCCTTCTACACCTTCTAAATGGCTACGGTATCTTTCTACCACTTTTCTACGTTTCTCAATTTCTTCATCAACATGCCTTAAGTTGCAGATTCCCATGGCCGCACAGAATTCGTTCATTTTCGCATTTGCACCCACTGCATCCACTGTTTCAGGTCCACGAATACCAAAATTTTTCAAACGATATAAATCTAATCCAAAATCCTTTAATTCATTACCGAAACAAACAGCTCCACCTTCAATGGAATTAAAAACTTTCGTCGCATGAAAACTAAAACAAGCAACATCCCCATATGAACCTATACCCCTACCTTTGTATGTTTCACCAAACGTATGGGCTGCATCATAAATCACTTTTAAGCCATATTTTTTAGCAATTCGATCAATCTCTTCAATGTTACAAACATTGCCATATACATGTACTGGCATTATTGCACAAGTACGATCTGTAATCAAAGATTCCAATTTTGTGACATCCATTGTAAAGTCAACAGGATCAATATCACAGAATACTGGTTCTAATCCATTACGAACAATCGCATGTGTAGTTGATGCAAAAGTAAATGGAGTTGTAATTACTTCACCAGATAAATTCAATGCTTGTAAAGACAATTCTAAAGCCATATGACCATTTGTCATTAAATCAATGTTTTCAACATCTAAATATTCAACTAATTCTTCTTGTAATTTTTTATGTTTAGGCCCCATATTAGTTAACCAATGCGTGTCCCACATATCTTTGATTTCTTCACAATACTCTTCATAAGAAGGCATTGAAGAACGCGTTACTAAAATATTACTCATCAATATCACACTTTCTATTTTTGCTTTCTGCTTTCATATCTTTTAACATAGAAATATAATCATATTTCGGTTTATATCCAAGTTCATATATAGCCGGTGTAATGTCCATAATATATTGTGGTGCATTTGGCATATTAGGATTTGATTTGATTTGTGATTTATGGTTATCATCACCAAACACTTCAACAATGCCTTTGATTTGATCTAATAATGATGTACCAATTCCTGTTCCAACATTATAATATCCTTTTTGACGATTAACAAATAAAGCTTTATACAGCATCTGACAAAAATCTTTGACATATACCATATCCTTTACTCTAGATGCATCACCCCATACTTCGATATCTTCACCTTTAATGGCTTTATCAATTAATAAGCGATAGCCAATTTTTCTTTTTTCACCATCTACATAATAGTCATCAATATCAGACCATAAATAAATAGTTGGAAGACGGAATACAAATGGTTTTAAGCCATACATTTCATAATAATTTTCCATCATATCAACTGCAAAGTTCTTTGTCATTACATAAATAGAATGATCCGTTTTAAAACTAAAATTTCTAGGCATGTCTGCTGTCAAAAGAAGCTTTGATTCCCCATAATCTTTAATATCGCCAAAACTCTGCATATATAACATTCTATCCACTTTATTTTCACGAGCAAATTCTAAAATATTTAAAGTTCCGGTAATATTTACATCGATATATCTTTGAGGATCATATCCTCTCATTCTAGCTGGCATAAGCCCTGCAAAATCAACTATTGCGTAAATATCCGTTGGTAACGTGTTGAAATCTTCTTTTTTCGTAATATCAACAGGATAATATTTAACACCCATTTTATCAAAACAGTCTGTATGTCTTGTGCCACTTGCGATTATTTCATAATCATTACCACTATAGTTTTCTAAAAAATAATCAACAAAATATCTTCCTGTATCTCCTGTTGCCCCAAAAACTAATATCTTCTTCATTTATTTCTCCAATCTCACATGAACAAACTTGTCTTGATTTGATAAAACTTCATCAATTTGTTCCTGTGTATCAAAATTTAAAACCAAAGTACCAATAGCCTCATTAGCTGCTTTAAAAGCACCCACCTTTGTACCTTTTGCAATCCATAGATCTTCTTCAACTACATTATCTTTAATGTCTTCTGATATCCATAGAGAATCAAATACACCTTCTTTATCACTATGTAAAACAATTTCTGCCCAACACCCCTTATAAGGTTTTTGTTCAATTTCATCAATCGGTAATCCCACAGAATATTTAACCATATTTGTGATCATATCAACTCCAGTAGCATAACGAATACATTCAGACAAACGATTTCCACCACCACGAGGACTGACTTCCATAATATAAGCCTTACCATTCGTACTCTCACGAGTTTCAATGTTATATACAGCCGTATTCATATTTAACAAATGAATTAATCTTTGAATTTCATTTTTCAATTCTTCTTGATGCTCAGCACTCATTGAAGAAGGCCAACTATAAGCTGATGGAGTATATGGATTTTCTGCATTGGCATCAAATCTTTGACAATTAAATGTAACTACCTTCAAATCTCCATCAATCGAGAAACTATCCGTATCTGATGAGTATCCTTTTTGTTCAAGATAATCCTCAATAATAAATTCATGAGAATGTGAATAAGAAAGTGCATATTCAATACTACATTCTAAATCTTCTGGTTTTTCAACTTTTTTTACACCTTTACTTCCAGCTGAATCTGTTGGTTTAACAATCACAGGCCAATTAAATAAATCCACATCCTTTAATGCAGAATTAATATCTGTATACCCCTTTGCGACAGGAACGTTAAAGCCATTTTTAGTTAAAAATTCTCTGAATCGTTTTTTGTTCTGTAAAATACATACAGACTCATATGGACCTACATTAGGTAATCCCATTTCTTCAGCAACATAGGCTGCTGTTACAACTCCAGGATCACATGCAAATGACATAATACCATCTATTTTTAAATTCTTTGCAGCTTTTAAAGTTGCTTCCTTATCAATAATACTCACATTACAATACTCATCTGAGTATTTATGTGCGATATTATCGGGTAAATAATCGCATGTAATTACGTAGACACCAAGTTCATGTGCTGCTTCAATAACTGGTAATGCATATCTTGAACCACCAAGTATCATTAATTTTTTCACAAAATCATCCCTTTCTACTTTTTAAAATGTTAATTAGATATATAAATGAATCATTTTTAGTAAGAATCGATAATATCAAATATATAATACCACCTAACAATATTTGAATTATCAAAGAAACTAAAACTGATAAATGCAAATAGCTTATAAAATATACAAATACCCCCATAATTAATGACATTAAAATATTTGGAAGTATATCTTTAATTTGATCTATATATGAATATTTTAACAAATATCTGTTAGGCCAAGAATTAATAACCTGACTAATTAAACCGCTGATTAATAAACTATATGCCATTGCCATTACACTAATATTCATTGTGATCAGTAATAAAATCATACCTATAAATTTTTTTATTACTTCAAGTTTTAAAAATAAATCACTTCTGCCCATAGCTTTAATAGCATTCAAGTTAGCCGTATGGATTGGCCAAAACAAATAAGATATACAGAATATTTGTAAATAAGGTACGCAAGGTAACCATTTAGCAGTTAATACTATTTGTACTATAGGTTTGGCACAGAACGCCAACCCAATCATAAGTGGAGCCATAATATAAGTACTGATTTTTATAGCTCTTCTAGTCATATCCTTTACTCTTACATGATTATCCTGTTCATTCGACATTGTGGGTAATAATACACTATCTATTGAAGTATTGATATTTGTGACTATTAGCTTAGGAAATTTATCTCCTTGATTATAAAAAGCTAAATCTGCTGAAGTGTACAGTTTACCAATAATCATATTTCTTAAATTGTTATAAACCGTATCTAATAAAGAAGAAGCTAACATTTTCCAACCAAAAGATAATAAATGCTTTAATCGAATCCATGAAAATTTCTTTATTGGACGCCACTTGACAGTTATCCATAAAATCAATGTATCAATTGCATTATTTGATAATTGTTGAAAAACAATAGCCCAAACTCCAAACCCAGCATATGCCATGATAATGCCTAAAAGTGCAGAAAAGATTGTTCCTCCTAATGTAGAAAAGAAAAATCTTTTAAATAACATATGCCTTGATACATAAGACTGTTGTACACCTTTAACACCAGATATAATCAATGTTAAACTAATTACACGAACAATAGAAACTAAAGAGGAATCTTTATAAAAATCTGCAATAAATGGTGCACTAACAAACATTATTAAGTATAAGATAATACAAATAACAAAATTAAAATAGAATACAGATGAGAAATCTAAATCATCAGCATCTTTTTTCTGTATTAATGCCGTACTTAAACCGCTATCAATAAACACCTGTAGAATTGTTGTAAATACAGTAACTAACGCAATCGTCCCATAATCAGACGGACTTAATATACGAGCTAAAACAATTGAAACAATAAAAGTAACCAATTGTGCGCCACATCGTTCAGCAAAGCGCCAAATAAAATTAGAAAATACTTTCATATACAACCTCTATTTAATGTATTTAATCCCATACTTTACATATTCTTTAATGACATCAAAGAATCTTAATACGGATAAATACTCCTTAAATTCTTTTTTTCTAACAATCGATCTAATTGCTTTTTGCTTTTCCCTTTTGTTATTGGTTGTATCAATAACGCTTTGTTCCGCTAATGTTGCAGCTTCTAATTCTGTGATTTTAATTCTTCTATTTATCATATCTTCGCATTTACCATACTTGTTCAACAAATAGGCTAAATATTCTTTTCTTTGTAAAACATTTTTCTTTTTTGTTTCCAACTTTGAAATATCTGAGTTATACAAAACTCCAGTTGCTACACCATAATTATACTGCGACATGACTTGAGGAAGTACCGCAATATCACCTTTCAAAAATAAACTTGTTACTCTTACATAATCGCCAAACCAGTATTTAATTGTATTTTCATCACGCCAGCCATCTTCCTTTTTCATGAAAAATGAGGATGTATGAACTTTCCATTGCATAAACACCTCATATTCATTCATTATGTGGACATCGGTCCAAGAGTTAAAATTATAATCAGGAACATCTTTATTCAAGCAATGATAAATCGTATTATGACAACATAATGAACAATTACTATGACTTTCCATATAATCATATTGTAATTGCAATTTATGCGAATTTGTCCAATAGTCATCGCATTCACAAAAAGCAATATACTTACCACTCGCAAGTGGTAGCATAAATTCTTCTACTATAGGCTTTCCTTTTTGGTATTGATTTTCATCTTGTAATATAACTTTTATTTTTTCGGGATAATCATCATGATATTCTTGAATAATTTGTCTAGTTGTATCTGTTGAACAATCATCATGAATGATTATCTCATATTTAAAATTCGTTTCTTGCTGCAACATTGAATCCAAAGATCTTCTTATATACTTTTCATGATTGTATGCTAAACAAATAACTGAAACCTTTACCTCATCCATATTATCCCTCACAATTTTATTTAAATAAACCAAACGTTATCAATAGCTTTAAAGCTACATACTTTTTCCATTGATACTTTTTGTAATCAATCAAATTTACCTTCTGTTTTTTTACATAATCACAAACTAAAGATTTCAAATCGTCAACATTCTCATTGCATTTCATAAGCTTTAAACCTATATAACTATATAGATTTATCTTGTTATATTCTAAATATTTTAGATCATACCCATTTACATTGTAATAATCACTTAGCCCCTTATACATCTCATTCGTACTCTTAAGCATATCTTCCAAATGTTTGCGACTAACTTGTTTTGTTATTGAATCCTCGTTGATGATGTTATAAATATAATAATCATAATCAACACACATAATCTTATTTGCCTTTAACATTAATTTATAAAATGTTGCTATATCCTCATAATACCTTCCTAATGGAAAAGTAACATTTTCGAACAAACTTCTTTTATAAATCCTAAAACAAATTTGGTTTCCATATATATTTTTGTTAAACAAATCTATAAATTCATTTTGATTATATAATTCTACACGTTTCGTTCCATTTTGTTTGTATACATTCAGTGCCTTCTCATAACAATAGTTAAAATTCAGAATGTCCCATTCTGTTTTAACATAACTTTTTAAATCTTTGATAAATTCAGAACTCCACATATCGTCCGAATCTAAAAAAGCTACGTACTTCCCTTGCGCATAAGCTAAGCCAAAATTTCTTGCAGATGAAAGGCCACCATTTTCTTTTACCAATAGCTTTACATTTTCATACTGACATGTATACTTCTCACAAATTTTTTGACTTCCATCTGTAGAACCATCATTGACTAAAATAATTTCTATAGAATCATCTGCTTGATTCACTACGGATTCAATACAACGTTCTAAATATTCTTCACTGTTATATATTGGAATTATTACGCTTAATATTACATTTTCCATCTTTTGAAATCCTCTTATTCATAAAATAAAATGATAAAGTTAAATATACTAAATATGCTGCTTCTGTTTTTAAAACTTCGTCATATATGATTAATGACAAAGAAATCAACACCATAGTCTTAGCTATATCTGAATATTTAGAATTTTTTGATTTAATAAAAATCAATATAAATGTTGAAACATACAATGCTAATCCTATTAAACCAACTTCAGAAAATACATATGAAGATTGGAACCAAGTATAATTCGTATAACTGAATTTTTTTGCAAATGCTGAAAGAGTAGCTCCACCCGAATACGCATTTCCAATTCCTATACCAAATAATCCTCTGAATATATTTCCTTTAAAACATACTCTAAATACCCCAGATACTGCATTTAATCTATTAAAATCGCCATTTCCTGTATATCCTTCTGAAGATATTGCATTTGAAATCATTTGAGTGATGCTCATAGACCCTTGCATCCAAGGATATATTTTATATAATATTTCGATTAAAACAAAAAATCCAACACACGCTGCTCCTATAATAATTGCACCTTTCTTTATTCTTTTACATGTTAAGTTTTTAAACTTGCCGTGAAAAAAATACATTAACACAAAGCAAAGTACAAATTCAATATAAAAGAATTTTAATTCAATTAATGTTGCATCTAATAAGCATGTACCGACTATAAAACCAAACTTCTTTCCATCCATTTTTTTTGTTAAAAATTGATTTAGACAAAAAATAAGTACAATAACCATTAAAACATTAACAAATAGATTCCCTCCTCTTCTTGTTCCAAAGAAACCATTTAAATAATCTCCGCGCATCCAATAATCAAAAACAGTAACAGTAAAATATTGATAAATTATTGCAACAGTATTAATCAATTGATACCAAATCAAATTATTATAGATTTTTAAATAATCTTTTTCTTTCAACAAGAGTTTACAAGAAATAAAGAACATGGGAAATCTTATATAATTTCTTAAATCTAAAACAATGTTTATTATGTTAAACCTATAATTAAAAATATTAAAGATTGTGCTACAAAGACCCAATCCAATCATTGCACCATAAAGCACCACAATAAATTTCACATTTTTCTTATCATCATTGCATTTATAGTTTTTATTCAACACAAATAAAAACAAAAAAATATTTAATATATCCAACAAATACTTTATATTTGTTGTACAACCTAAATCTATAAAAAAGCCTTGAAACAGAAGTAAAAATAACATGATTTCTATAATGAATACATATGGTCTTTTCTTATCAATCTCTATAATCATTAATTTCTCCTTCCACTTATGAACAAGTTTACACTTATCTATCTTTTACACATTTATTTCTTTTATCAATAACAACACTATTTTTTGGAACATCTTTACTGATTAAAGCACCGGCACCAATGACAGATCCTTGACCAATTCTAACTCCATCAAAAATTGTTACATTACTTCCAATCCAGCAATCATCTTCAATAATTATACCCTTTTGACTTACTCCTTGAGATTTAATAGTCGAGTTTGTATCTTCAAACACATGATTCTCGGCAAACAAACTACATTTAGGTCCAAACATCACATTTTTACCGATTGTAATTTGTCCTGAACATCCTACATATCCATAAGGGCCAATGGATGAATTATCACCTATTTCTAAACCTTCTCCAAAATCTTTACCATAATAACTAGATGGACGTATCATCACACCACGACTAATTGTAACATCATTTCCAAATATCAATCCATTACTTGCTAAACCATGAATTTCTGTATAATCTTCAAATTTAACATTTTTGCCACAATATATATGTTTTGCATGAGAAATCTGTACATGTTTCCCTACTAAAAATAGGCCATGTACTTCTTTTAAAAATAATCTATAAAAAAGCCCTCTAAGTACCTTTAAACCTGTTCTATAATAAATGATAATTTTATCAAACATACTTATTTTTTCATTCATTTAATAGAACCTCCAAGGACTTCTTTATAAATTGAATTCAATTCCTCATAATTCATTTCAGGTACATATTTTCGTTCATAATCCATTCGAGCATTAACACCAATTGATTTACATAATTCTGGATCATTCCATAAAGTTTTAATTTGATTTTTAAATCCTTTTACATCACCAAGTTTAACTTTAAATCCATTGACACCATTTTCAATAGCTTCCACTGAAAAGCCTAGATCTGTTGCTACAAGTCCTTTTCCTAAACTTTCAGTTTCAATTTCTACCATTGAACATCCTTCATACCAAATCGATGGAAATACAACAAATTCACTACCTTTCACAATGGATAAACATCTTTCGTGTTGCGTATATCCAAGAAAATATACATTATCTTTATTCTTCGCCCATTCTTTGAATTCAGTTTCCATTGGACCTGTACCCATTACAACTAATGGAATGTCTTGGATTTCATCCCAAATACGCATTAAAATTCGAATTCCCTTTTCTTCTCCAATACGACCATAAAAGACTACATATCTTTCAGGAATATCATCCAATTTTATTGACTTTAAATTAGCTTGTGCATCTGGAACAAAATTATATTTTTTAACAATTTTATTTCCATCAAATCCAATTTCTTTTAATAAGCGAATTTGATTTTCATTCAAACAAATATATTTATCAATTTGTTTGTAAAATGTTTTACGAATTCTATGATATTTAAATATGCCGGCCACCAAAAGGCTTTGTACTCTAGACCCTTTAAAGCATCCATATTTACACATTCTTAAATAATGTCCATCTCCACACTTATTACATAATTCTGTACCACGTAATGAAGTAGCACATGGACAAATAAAACGCGTATCATGCAACGTAGCTACAACTTTGCAACCATTTCTTCTAGCAGCAAATAAAATTGATGGAGAAAGCAAAGGAAAAAATGTATGCACATGGACTATATCAGGTTTTTCTTCTTTAATAATCTTTTCGACATTATTATAATTCTTGAAAGACCATAACATTCCAAAAGTAGATTTGACTTTACCTAACAATCCGGCATTGTCAAATTCATCATTGCATACATTATATTTAATTACAGTATGACCATGTTGTTCTAGCAATGAAGTTTCACTTTTAAATACCTGATCATCCCCACTTGCTGATCCTTTACGATGAAAATTATGTATAGCTAAAATCTTCATATTAATTTCCACCTTTCAAAAACACGTCTTCATATCGTTCACATATTTTTTTCCATGTATATGCCTTCTGTACGCGTTCCTTAGCTTTAAGACCCAAAGCTTTGATTTCTTCTTCAGGTTTATTGTCGACTTGATTAATCAATTGCGCTAACTTACCTTCTTCTCTATCCCAATACAACGCTGAATCAATAGCTACTTCTCTATTAAATCCAACATTAACCAATAAATTTAAATCTGTACTACCTAGTGCCTCGATTAAGCTTGGGTTTGTTCCCCCAACGGTATGCCCATGGAAATATGCATATGCATTCTCACGTATTTTTTTAAGCAATTCTTGATCATATACCGTGCCAACAAATTTAATTCGTTTATCCTTAGAAAAATGTAAACGATTTTCTAATTCATTTAAAAACTTATCATTCACATTTGTAATAATCGCAAAATCTCTTTTAGAGTTTGATTTCATAAATTCACGAATCATAATTTCGAATGAGTTTTCAGGAACAAATCTTCCTACAACCAAATAATAATTCTTTTTAGTTAACTCTTGGCTTAACAGACACATTGGTGACTTGTTAATATAACTGACGTTAATGATGTCTATTTAAGATTTATTGTATAGGTGTAAACGAAAGAGAGACTACACTTATGACAAGAACTTCAAAATATTTAAACCAAGATACTATTGCTGCTTTACAATCTTTTCAAATCGAAAAGATTGATCGTGAAATCACTGATTATTTAGATACAAACAATAAAATGAATACGTATCATTTTGAATACTGTCCTAAATGCGGATGTTATCATCCTCGTTTAATTAAGA
>OLRA01000756.1_pt1 | contig 42231 bp, 37 predicted proteins | sample 1673011 | NCBI WGS metagenome assembly OLRA01 (sample SAMEA3136746, study PRJEB25190) | human gut metagenome | reverse complement strand
GAGATCTGCAAACCATGCCTCTTTATTTTTGCGAAACTTATTATACCTTATCTTTTTCTCTATGCCTTTGTTTATTAGGCGCGCAGGGCTTTGCCAAATTACCCAGACTATAAGAATGACGCCGGGACTGATGCCGGCGTCATTCTTATAGTCATTTTTTTAGTTAGTCTATCTTACATTTATTTGTTTCTGCAACTGATACGTTTTTTGAGCAGCACCGCTCCGCCTGATGCTCCCGGCAAGGATATACATCCCAGAACCATCCACCGGCTGTTATCCCCTGTATGGGAATGATCCCGCGGTAAATGTAATTTCCATTGTTGGTGAAAGCCGCCGTTACAGAGCTCTGAGCTGGAATGAAACAATTGCTTAAAAATACACTTATTTTATAATTACGCCATTACGCTGTAACTATTGGTCAAGGGGAATTTCTTAGGTACCGCCAATTAGCCGTGCAATCTCACACATGCGGGAATAGGAATATTCAAACATGGCCTTATAGCTGCTGCACCATTTATTAAGTGCCGGCAATCCGTTTTCAAACGGCTCTCTATCTCTTCGGCACCCTCCTCGGCAAAGATTATACCATTGGCAGTTTTTACATTCCGGAGAAACGTAGTACGAAAGTTTGCGGAAGCTTTCTCCTTTACCCATAGCCTCAAGGCGGAAAAAAGAACTGCTGTTTATATTGCCCATGCACCACTCGTCCAGTACATAAAAATCGCAGGGATATACTTCTCCGTTGGCCTCAATCAAAAAGTAATGTCCACAGCGTCCGCACATACCGCAGTTTTCCGGCTGTCTGCCCAGCAGTATGCCTATATAGTTATCAAAATTTCTAACGCTCACCGGAGTTCCCTTTTTGATGCACCTATAATACAGATCGAAGGTGTCTTTTAAAAATTTGCCGTAATCCACCGCATTCAGTGAGTAATCTCGGCTCTCCCCGTCAAATGGATCGATGCAAGGCACAAATTGCAGATATCCATACTTGGACAACAGCTTAAAGCATTCCGGCCCATTTTTCGCAACATAGCCGTTGACTACAGTCAAAATATTGAACTTCGCTTTAAGTTCTACCAGCCGATCCAATGTTTTAGTAATTTCATCGTATGTCCCTTGGCCGTGGACATCCAGACGCAATTTATCATGAAGCTCCTGAGTACCGTCTAATGAAACTCCTATCAGGAAATTCTCCTGAACCAGGAACTTAAGGAGCTCGTCATTTATTCGGTATCCATTTGTTTGAATGGAATTTTGTATTTCAAGACCACTTCTCCCGTACTTTTTCTCCAGCCTTATTAACTCCCGGTAAAATTCAAGGCCTGCAAGAGTCGGTTCTCCGCCCTGAAATACGAACGATACATATCCTTCTGCATAGGCCATCGCACGACGTACAAGATTCTCCAGTGTCTCCAGGCTCATTTTACCTTTGTCTGCCTGATTTCTGTTGGCAGCCACATCTGCATAAAAGCAATAACGGCAACGCATGGTACATTGACTTGAAACAGGCTTTATCATAAGTGAAAGCGGCGGCATTGTTTTCTCCTCTGGAAAAATGGATCAGATAAACTGGCTGAAATTATAACAGCATACCAGCATAATAACGCAGAGCAAGCCGATAAACAGCCTGTTTACATTTTTGGCGCTGATTTGTTTGTTTATGCTTCTTCCCACTGCGCCCCCAAAAATACCGCTGCAAACCATTGCCACAAACAACCATAGGGGAATTTTCGGTATTTCACCTGAAGCAACCGTGGCCAGCAGGCTTACAAATTGGGAAATAAGTATGATATACAGTGAATTCTGTGCTGCAGTTTTGGTATCCATGGAAAAGAAAAAATACAAGACCACAAGGTTTATTGGTCCTCCGCCTATACCTAAAAATGCAGACATCATTCCAAGTCCCAGGCCTATAAGGCAGCATAAAGCCGGACTCTCTGTTTTTTTGGAACGAATCTTTTCCTTGTTCAGTGTATATATAATAGTGGCAAACGTTATTGCAAAGAGCACGGCTGCCTGCACTGCACCAATACGTTCTGACCCGGCCGTGAATTCTGCTATTATCTCAAACAGCTGTTTACCTGCTATACCGCCCACCGCTGCTCCAAGTCCAAGCCAACCGCTTCTTTTGCTGTCTATACTGCAGCTGCCTGAAAGTCTCGAACAGACAACTGAATACGCAGCCATGGACAGCACTATGCAGCCGGACAGGAAGCTGACTGTGCTTACCGAAAAGATCTGGAAGGAGTCCATTACCGGCTTTATAATCACTCCGCCGCCTATACCGCAGATGCTGCCGATAACCGAGGCCGAGAAGCTAATCAAAATTAAAATTATATATGTCATTATATACTATTTTTCTTTCTTCCTCAACTGCCCCGTTTTATCAAACTGTAGCTTATAAAAGCAGCACCCTTTCAATATGCCAAGCCTCTTCAGTAATCAGCCGGATTGTGAAATGCATCACCTGCTGCAATAAGCAAAAATGCTCAAAGTTATGATTACGAGGGCATAAAAAAGCCGGGACCCCCTTGGGAATGCATGTGTGAAAAACACATGCTCCCTTGGGCAGCTATTTCCCGGCCTTTACTCATGCGACTTACTTGCCTGTTTCCACAGTAAAAGGCTAAAGTTTCCAGGCATTAAATAGTTATCTCTGCACTCTTCCCGAGGCGTTTCCCGCTGCAAGATTTTCCACCTCTGCAACGGATACCAGGTTGAAATCATGCTCAATACTATGTTTGAGGCAGGATGCAGCAACAGCAAAATCAATGGCCTTCTGCCCGTCATATCCATTGATAAGAGAATAGATCAGTCCCCCGCCAAAACTGTCGCCTCCTCCAACTCTGTCAACAATATGTACATGATAAGTTGGTGAAAAATAGGCTTTTCCATCACTGTAGAGCATACCAGACCAATCATTGTCGCTGGCAGAAATGCTGCCGCGCAAAGTTATGGCCACCTTATCAAAGCCAAACTTTTCCGTAAGCTGGCGTGCAACGCTGATGTATCCGTCACGACTGAGCTTGCCGCTGTCAATATCTGTGTCGGCAGCTTCAATCCCAAAGACATCCTTAGCGTCTTCTTCATTGGCAATACAAACATCTACATAAGGCATCAATCTGCTCATGCACTCATTTGCCTGCTCCCGAGTCCAAAGCTTCTTTCTGTAGTTAAGGTCACAGCTTATTTTTATGCCCATAGCCTTTGCAGTCTGGCAAGCCTCCAGGCACACCTGAGGCATATCGCCGCCCAGGGCCGGAGTTATACCTGTAAAATGGAACCAGTCCGCTCCGGAAAAGATTTCATTCCAGTTAAAATCCCCCGGTTTTGCCAATGCAATGGCTGAGTTGGCTCTGTCATAAATTACCTTGGAGGCACGCTGAGAAGCACCCTTCTCCACAAAATATATGCCCAGCCTTTCACCGCCGCGGACAATAAGAGATGTATCCACGCCGTAACGACGAAGTTCATTGACTGCGCACTGTCCTATTTCATGGGCGGGAACCTTTGTTACATAAGCGGAATCAAGTCCATATGCCGCAAGCGAAACCGCAACATTAGCTTCTCCGCCGGCATAGCTGGCCTCAAAGCTGTCACACTGTACAAATCTGCGGTACCCCTCCGGGTTCAGGCGCATCATGATTTCACCGAATGTGATAACTTTCATATTTCTCCTTTCCGCTTTTCAGGCTTTCACTATCTGCACCATTTTACTTGCCACCTGAGTGATCTTGTGATATTCACCGTCAGCAATCCACTGTTTATTTACAAGATTGCCGCCAATACCTGCGCCGCAGCAGCCCGCATTGAGAAAGTCTTTAAGATTATCTTCATTAACACCGCCCACCGCAAGCATAGGTATATGACTTATAGGAGCTCGTATGGCCTTAAGGTAGCTCAGCCCCATATTGGCAATGGGAAACAGCTTAACAAAGTCAGCACCGGCATTATAAGCGGTCATAATCTCCGTTGGGGTCAACGCTCCAGGCATAGAGACAAGTCCCAGCTCAATTGTACGGTGTATAACTGCCGTATTGACATCAGGAGAAATCATATATTCTGCTCCGGCAGCGGCAGCTATATCCACCAAGTCCGTAGAGACAACAGTGCCCGCTCCTACATTCATCTTTCCAATGTACTTTTTCTTAATCTCGGTTATCGCTTCTGCGGTCATTGCCCATGTCTCAGGCTTTCTCTGGTCAAAGGTTATTTCAATCAGTCTGAATCCGCCTTCATAAAGAGCATCTGCCACTTTGAGGCATTTGTCCGCCTCAATTCCGCGCACAATCGCAATGAGCTTTTCTTCTTTGATTTTTTCAATTAACTCGTTTTTGTTCATCTTATCTGGTTTTCCTTTCAGACTCATCCGTTTCTGCCGGGGTCTCCGTCCGGGTCCGTATGCCTTTTCCTGTTCTGATCAAAGGCAATTTTCCCCTTGGCATAAATACCGCTCCTGCAAAGCTGACCATTTCCACGCACCGGTTCTCTTGAGGCATCAAGCCTTGGATCTGCATACTTTGTAAACCACTCATAAAGCTTTTGTCTCAGATGCTCAACTGTAGACTCATATTCCGCTCGCCCATACAGGTTCTCCTTTTCTTCAGGATCTGCTGAAAGATCATACAGTTCGTGCTCACCAAAGGGATACCTGTGGACATATTTCCATTCTCTGGTTCTTATCATCCGGCATGGTCCATACTCGCTTAGTACAACGACCTCGCTGTCGTCTTCCCGCGCCTCACCAAGAAGCAATCCGGAAAAGCTCTTCCCCGGCCGCTTTTCATTTTTCTCCGGCTCTATCCCGCAATACTCGAGAATAGTATCAAAAAGATCGTAATGGTTAAGCATGGTATCGGACACCGCAGGGGATATTGTGCCCTTATGATAAATAATCGCCGGAACTTTTACCGCATAGTCATACATATTCAGGTTAAAGGTGCCGTTGCCTTTGCCCCATATACCATGCTGCCCGCACATAAAGCCGTTGTCACTGGTGAAGATAATAAGGGTATTTTCAAGCTGCCCCTTTTCTTCCAGAGCTTTTATAAGCCTGCCTACATTATCATCAACACCGGTAACGGCGGCATAGTAGCCTATAAGAGATTCTCTGGCGTCCTCGGGAGAATATACATAGGTGGCCTGGGGGTGAGCTTTTTCCTGAGGCACATCTGAGAATGACGCATTTTCATACATCTTTCTGTACTTATCCGGATATTGCTTTTTATCCCAGGGGTTATGGGGTGCTGTATAATGGACACTCAAATAGAATGGCCTGTCCCCTTTTGAATTTCTGATACACTCTATTGCATCATCAGTAATAAGATCTGTTATATACCCCGGTTCATTTACCGCTTTTCCATCTCTTACCATGGGAGCATAGAAATAGTCTCCAGACCCCTTCTGATGCACATACCAGTGGGAAAAGCTTTTTTGAGGCACAAAGCTGTTGCCCAAATGCCATTTACCGGACAGCCAGCAGTCATAGCCGTTTCTGGCCAGAACATCGGTATACGCTTCTATTCCCTCAAGATAGTCAATGCCATCCTCCCTCAGGTTTCCACCCTTTATCCAGTCCTGTACGCCGTGGCGCGAAGGGATAAGCCCGGTAAGAATTGAAGCTCTGGCAGGTGAACATACCGGTGATGTGCAAAAGAAATTGGTAAACCGCATACCATTTTCCGCAAGGGTGTCCAGCTGCGGCGTATGTATTTCCTTATTGCCATAGCATCCCAGAGACCAGTACCCCTGATCATCCGTGAGAATCATAAGCACATTTGGTTTTCTGCTCTCATTTACCATTCTGCTACAGCTCCTTCCGAATCGCGCCATATTGGATTATGCCAGTCATGTCCCTGCTGGGCCATACGGCGGACGTATTCTTCGTCTACCTCAATACCAAGGCCCGGCGTTTTCCAAATTTCGCAGTTGCCGTCCTTATATTCAAATATTTCTCTGTTTTTCAGATAGTTAAGTAAATCATAGCCCTCATTGTAATGTATACCTGCACTCTGCTCCTGAATAAAAGCATTTGGCGTACAGAAGTCCACAGTGAGACATGCCGCCAATGCAATGGGTCCAAGCGGGCAGTGAGGTGCGACCGCCACGTCAAAGGCTTCTGCCATTGCTGCAATCTTGCGCAGCTCCCATATGCCTCCGCAGTGGCTGACATCCGGCTGGATGATGTCTATTCCGCCGGACATGAGCATCTTTTTAAACCCCCAGCGAGTAAAGTTTCTCTCTCCCGCCGCCAAAGGCATATTGGCCATCTGCCTGAGTCTCACAAACTCTTCTTCATTTTCACACAGTACAGGTTCTTCAACGAACATAAGGTCATACGGTTCAAGCTTTCGAATCAGGATTTTCGCCATTGTCTTATGGACACGCCCATGAAAGTCCACTGCTATTCCCAGCTCGGGGAAGCTCTCCCTTATTGCGGCCACTCTTTCCACGCAGGCGTCCAATTTGTCATAACTGTCAATCCATTTTAGTTCGTCGGTGCCATTCATTTTCACCGCTTTGTATCCCTGTGAAACGGCTTTGGCCGCTTCGTTCACCACGTCATGGGGATGATCACCCCCTATCCAGCGATACACCTGTATTTTGTTTCGAACTCTGCCGCCCAGAAGATCGTATACAGGAGCGTTGAGATACTTCCCTTTTATATCCCACATGGCCTGTTCAATTCCGGACATTGCGCTTGTCAGAATCGGTCCGCCCCGATAAAAGCCACCCCGGTACATTATCTGGAACGCATCCTCGATTTTGGTTGCATCATGGCCTATGAGCTGGTCCCCCAGTTCCTTTACTGCTGCTGCCACGCTGTCGGCTTTTCCTTCAACCACCGGTTCACCCCAACCGGTCAGCCCGTTCTCTGTCGTCATTTTCAGGAATAGCCACCGGGGCGGCACTTTAAAAACTTCTATTTTTTTAATTTTCAAATCACGAGTCATTACTTAATTACCGTCCTTGCGCATATAGTCGAAGTCGCACCCTTCATCTGCCTGGAGCACATGCTCCACGTAATGTTTAAGGTACCCCCGGCTTATGTCGGTATGAGTTTTGGGGGTAAAGTTCTCCAGACGGCCGGCTATCTCCTCATCTGTGAGTTCAACTTCAAGGAGATTTCTGTCAGCGTCTACATGAATAATATCCCCGTCGCGAACTGCCGCCAGTGGCCCGCCCACCTGAGCCTCAGGCGAGACATGGAGTATAATTGAGCCATAGCAGCCTCCGCTCATTCTTGAGTCGGTTATCCTCAGATAGTCTGTAAAACCTTTCCGGGCAATTTTAGGCGGCAGTGGAAGATAATTTCCAAACTCAGACATTCCCGGCTCACCCCTAGGGCCATAACCCCGCAGTACAATAACAGTGTTCTCATCAATGTCAGAGTTCTCATCTGCAAGAAATCTTTCGGCCTCGTGGAGGTCGTCAAAAACCTTTGCCCTTCCTCTATGCTTCATGAGTCGTTCGCTTGCAGCGCTGCGCTTTATAACTGCGCCGTTTGGAGCCAGGTTGCCTTTAAGGATAGTCATACCTCCAACCGGTGAAATCGGCTTATCGGCACTGTAAATTATCCTACGGTCATAGGAGTAATCCACATTTCTAAGGTTTTCCCCAAGAGTTTTTCCTGTTACGGTCATACAGCTGAGGTCAAGCTTATCCTCCAACTCTTTCATAAGAGCCGGAACGCCTCCGGCGTTATGGAACGCTGCACCCATTGGAGTATTCCCATGGGGCTTCACATTTACAAGCAGCGGAGTATCATTGGAAATTTTGTCAAACTCCATCAGGTCAATATCAAATCCGGCACGTCCCATTATGGCTTTCAAATGTATAAGCAGATTTGTGGAACCACCGACAGCCATGATAACTCTTATTGCATTACGCATAGAAGCGGGGGTGATAATGTCGCTGGGCCTCAGGTTTTCCCGTATCATATCCACGATCCGTCTGCCTGCCTGTTCCGCCTGCCTGCTCTTTTCAGCCGAGACTCCCAGACTGGAGGCAGAGTAGGGTAACGCAATGCCCATTGCTTCCGTAACTACCTGGTCCGTATTGGCTGTGCCCATAATCGGGCAGGCGCCAGCGCTGCCATACAGGCATCCAGCATAGCTCATCATTTTTTCCCAGCTTATCTTCCCGCAGACATAATCATTGTATATCTTATAGCTGTCTGTGCCACAAGCCAGAGTCTCTCCTTTATAGCTGCCTGGAAGCATTGCACCCCCGGGCAGGAAAATCGTCGGTTTGTTCACGGACACCGCTGCCATCAGCTGGGCGGGAATGTCCTTGTCACAGCCGCCTATCATCACGCAGCCGTCAAAGGGATGCCTCGCCATAAGCTCTTCGCACTCGACAGACATAAGGTTACGGTATATCAGGCTGGATACATCAAAGAAACATTCACATATGGACATGGTATTGACTTCCAGTGGGAAGCCTCCCGCCGCCCATACGCCCCGCTTTACGGCTTCGGCCAGTTGACGAAAATGGAGATGGCCGGGATTGGTCTCTGCCCAGGAGTTGATAATTCCCACTATCGGCTTTTCCAGGTCGGTTTCTGTATATCCCATGGCCTGAATTAGTCCGCTGCGCAGAAGTTCCTGGCGATTTTTAGGGTGCTTCCATTTATCAGAAGTGTTATTATCCATTGCCTTCCCTCCTGTCCTCAGTCGTCATCTATCTCTACATCCACCTCGGATTCAGATTCCGCAGCAAGCTGTCTCAATTTCGCTTCACTGCGCTTGTTCTGACGCATCAGGACAACAGAACATACGATTGCAAGAATTATGAAAGTGCAGCTCACCGGATTTGTAAAGAACGTGGAGATATCGTCTCTAGCCATCATCATGCCGCGTCGGAAATATGTTTCGGCAGAACCTCCAAGCACAAAGCCAAGAACTATGGGCGTGGTGGAAAACTTAAACTGCTTAAAAATAAAAGTGATAAATGCAAAGAACAGCAAGACCCAGCACTCGAATGTCCGGTTATTTACGCAGAAGCAACCCACCATCACCAGCACCATGATTACCGGCATAAGTACATTGACAGGAACTTTCAGTGTTTTTACCAGCAAAGGCAAACCAAAATACTCCAAAACGACTGTAAAAATGCAGCTCAGCAAAAGGGCAGCAAAAATTGCATATACAAATTCCGCATTATTTACCAGCAGAGTGGGGCCGCTTATGAAACCGTGCAGCTCAAACGATCCAAGCAGCAGCGCGGTAAAGCCGTCTCCCGGGATTCCCAGAGCCAGCAGCGGTATCATTGCACCACCTATAGATGCATTATTGGCAGTCTCAGGAGCAATAATTCCGTCAATGATTCCCGTGCCAAACTTCTCCGGAGTTTTGGAAAAGGTTTTTGCCAAGGTATAGGATACCAAGTTGCTTGTGACCCCGCCTATTCCCGGAAGTATTCCTATTCCTACACCTACAAGTGCAGAGCGTATAATGTTGACCGCCTGGTCTTTTAGATCACTGAGCTTAAAGCCCAAGCCTCTGATGTGATAGTCCATGGTTACTTCGGCAGAATTGCTCTTATGGGCCAGAGAGGCTGAGAAAAGGCCGCCTACCACAAATATACCCAGAAGTGCCGGAGTCTGATTAAATCCCGATGTAAGCTTGGCAATTCCCAGGGTGAGACGGGTGGCCCCATCCACTTTGCTTATTCCTACCATTCCCAGGAACACGCCCACTAAAGCCACTATCCAGCCCTTAATTGGATCATCTCCGGCCAGCACGGAAATAAGCGACAGCGACAGCAGGATAATTGAAAATAGCTCCACCGGTCCCAGTTTGACTGCTATTCTTGCAATGGGCTCGGTAAGGGCAAAAAGAAATACCAGGCTCACAAGAGTACCCAGAAAGGAAAAGAATATCGCCGTTCCCAAGGCTTTTCCCGGTTGCCCGTTCTTGGCCATAGTATGTCCGTCAAATACCGTTGTGAGAGAAGACGGTGTTCCCGGAATACCTACAAGAATTGCAGAGATGCAGCCGCCGGAGCAGCCGCCCACAAATATTCCCATAAACACGGCAAAGGCAGACACAGGCCCCAAAGTAAGTGTGATGGGTATTGCCAAAGTCAAAGCTGTTGAACCGCTGAGTCCAGGTATGCATCCGAAAATAAGGCCAGCCATAGCACCGGCCAGAACCAGGACGTAGTCAATCCATCCCAGCTGTGAAAAACCCATAATAATATTATCTATCATTTCAGACCTGCCTTTCTAGAATCCCCAGTCGTTGGATGGAAGCTGCAGGCCAAAGCCCTGCGCAAAAATCAGGTACACTATTACCGATGCAATTATCCCTATTACAAAAGCTTTTAAAAAGCTCTTCTTGCTGAAATCAACAGAAAGCAAAGGAATTTGCAGAGTAAGATAAAAAACAGATGCCAGTGTAAACCCTATCTTCCTCATTAGGAAAATATATATGGCTATAAGCAAAAAACAGCACCAGGGTGTGATTACGCGAAAGATCTTCATTTTGTCTAAAGGCTTCTCCTGCTCAGGCACTGCCGTTGCAGTCTCTGTTTTCTCCCGAACTGTAAAACCCACTCCAGCTCTGCGGCGCCTAGCAAAATGCCGTACCACAAGAACCGCTCCCAGCAACATTATTATGCCACTTACCAACCTGGGCACAGTAACCGGCCCAATGACAGACTGAAGAGAGCTTGAAGAATGGCTGAATGTTGCGCAAAAAGCCAATACAGCAACAATTATTGTAAAAATACCGCTGGCTAAATCGCTGTTTTCAGCCTTTATTTCGAAGTTTATCAGTTTCTTGATTAGTTTCATTTTTACCTCCATGAGCATATATGCCTCCCAAATAGGTTCGTTATTTGGGAGGCATAAGTCAACGGTCCTATAGTTTCAGAACATATTAATCAGCCGGCTGCCAACATATCCATCACAAAGGGCTCATATTCTGTCTCAAAATCCTTAAGGTAGGCATAAGCTTCATCGCCGGTCAGAACCTCATATGAAGTATAGTAGTATCTGCTCATGACCTCTTTGCCTTCTTCGGTTTCAAGGGCTACCTTCACTGCCTCGCCCATCTTCTCTATAATGCGAGGATCAGTGCCTTTTTTGAATCCAAAGTAGTAGAATTTCGTGGACTCGATATCACCGTATCCCAGCTCCTTGAGAGTGGGTACATCCGGGCATACAGACTGCGGCTCCAGTGAGCAGGAGGCCAGTCCCAGGAAGTCATCAGGATATGCCGTTAGATTATTTGCAGGCCCCAACAGTACCTGAGCCTGTCCGCCCAGCAGCGCTGCGTTGCGGTCGGAAGACGAGCCGAAGTCAACCAGATTTACCTTGTCGCTGACACCCAGTACCTGTGCCATGTATGCAGCATATACCTGGCTCCAACCGCCTGCCTCAATTGCCCAAACCACCTCTCCGGGATGGTCATTGCAATATGCAACAAAGTCATCCAGAGTTTCCCAGCCGCTGTTCACATTAACGGTGAGTACAAAGTTGCCTCCGCTCACAGGCACCACCGCAGCTATGTCCAGAAGCTCATCATAAGTGCCGTCAAGTCCACCCTTCATGCTGAGAATTATGCTGTCGTAGTGATGCCAGATTCCGGTATAGCCGTCAGGCTCATAGTCGAACAGTTCGTTCAGGGCAATTGCCCCTGCACCGCCGGACATATTGGTGAGCATTACATTAGTTCCCAGGTACTCGCCGATCGGCCCGCTGAGGGTACGGAAAGTCGTGTCAGTGTCTCCACCGGTATTGGCAGGGATAAGTACATTAATGTCACCTTCTGTTGGCCAAGTGAGAGGAGCTTCGTCTGCCGCCGGCTCCTGGTTTGCATCTTCTGCAGGTGCCTCTGCGGGAGTTTCCTCCTTGCCGCAGGCGCACAGGGCAAATACCATGCAGAAAGCAAGGATAAGTGCTATAACTTTTTTCATTTTATTTCTCCTTTCTTTTTTCTAAAACAGCATTTCGCTGAATTATTCTCAGAGTATCAAATATTGCTTGCTTCTCCGGCAGCCTGTTCCAGCTCAGACTATCCTGGCTCAGGGGGTAGCTAAGGTGGTGCTTTGCCGTATAGAAACGGGAAACAAGAAATATGCTGACCCTGTGGCCGTTCAGGCTCATCAATATTTTCGAGCCTGAGGCACTAAGTTTTATCAACTGTTTTTCCAGCCATTCTGGAAGCTTAGCTCTCTCTGAAAAAGCCCAGAAAATATTCCTCGCCTTTTCACCTCCAGGCTGGACAGGCTGCAAACCGTATTGTGTCAGATCAGGCATACTCTCGGAAATATGGGGTATACCCCTGCTGATACAGCTTATGCTCAAGCCCGTTTGGTCTGCCATATCTGCTTGGACATATGTCCCGCTCAGGAATACTGCCTCTGAGCGTCTGGAACCGTATCTAACTACAAAAGAGCACTCGCACATTTTTATTGATGCGTTTATATATCTGCCCTTCACGCTGTGCCTGCATATCGCTCCGTCCGGCCATTCTCCAGGCGGCAGAAGCTTATCCTGTTCCAGGCTATCCTTAGCCAGTCCGTCTTTTTCCTGATATTCGCAGTCGGCAATGTCCCCTGCGGCTCCATACATAAGCTCCATAGCGGTGAGCTCTTTCTTGTATTTTCTTATTGGCGGTCGTACAATAAACAAATTGTATATAAGTACAACGCCGCAAAGTACATATACCGTTTCGATATCTGCAGTAAAAACTACCACTATTATCAACAACAGCATAATAATTTCCGCCGCCAGAAGCTGGCCTATTGCTTTTTTCTTTTTCCGGAGTTCAAGCAGCTCCTGTTCAATTTTTTCTGGCCTTTTCATTAAAAATCAGACATCGGCATTTACCATTCGGCAATGGTCCCATCATAATTTTTCCAGTGCGGATTAGTCCATACAAGTCCATCTTTTGCAACTTCTTTGATTACATCTTCATCCAATTCCAAGCCTAGCCCCGGCTTCTCAGGTATATCAAGATATCCCTCATTAAAGCTAAATATTTCCTTGTTTTTCACAAAATCCAAAAGGTCAAACCCCTGATTGTAGTGGATTCCAAGGCTCTGTTCCTGAATAAAAACATTGGGTGAACAAGTATCCACCTGAAGTGTAGCTGCCAAGGCCACGGGTCCATAGGGCGCATGGGGAGCCGCTGCAATGTCATAGGCTTCCGCCATGGCAATTATCTTTCTTGTTTCCAGGATTCCGCCTGCAACTGCAACATCGGGCTGAATAATATCGATTATTCCCTTTTTAAATATGTTTTTATATCCCCATCTGGTCAGATGGCGCTCGCCAGTTGCGAGAGGACAGGAAGTGTATTTTGCCACCTCAGCAAAAGCTTCTTCATTTTCCGGCAAGACCACTTCCTCCAGGAACATTGGATGAAACGGATTAAGGGCTTCTGCAAGAACTTTCGCCATAGGCTTGTGAACCCGGCCATGAAAATCAATGGCTATTCCAAAATCTTCCCCAACCGCCTCTCTGATGGCTGCTACCCTGTCTGCTGCTCCCTTGACCTTCTGGTACGAATCTATATAGTGTAGTTCCTCCGTACAGTTCATCTTCACTGCCTTGAAGCCCATTTTTTGTCTCTCAAAGGCCGCTGCTGCAACATCTTTGGGGCGATCCCCACCTATCCAGGAGTAAACCATTATATTGTCTCTGGCTTTTCCCCCCAGAAGCTCATATACCGGTACCCCGAGGGCTTTTCCCTTTATATCCCACAGAGCAATTTCCAGTCCTGAAACTACCGTACTATTAATTGGGCCACCTCTGTAAAAGGATCTGTACAACTCTTGCCAGAGCCTTTCTATCTCAAAAGGATTTCTGCCCTTCAGATAATTTCCCATTTCTCTTGCCCCGGCAGCAACAGTCTCAGTCTTTGTACCGGATATCATCTCGCCCCAGCCGGAAATGCCCTCATCGGTGTCCAACTTTACAAAAATCCAGCGTGGCCTAACTTTATAAACTGTAATGTTTGTAACCTTCATTTACTTATTTCTCCATAAACTATCCTACGGCTATCTTTCTACGGCAGATGTCAGCTATTGACGCAGGGCTGCTTTCAAATTCTTCCCGCCAATATGCCCTGGTATTTGCAGTTCTGCCCATCTCGTCCTGAACAGTGAAGCGCACATACAGATCCGTATCGTCTATTGGGAACTCCCCGCCGTCAATCAAGCCCTTTTCAGCAGTTCGCAGGGAAATACTCTCTTTCCGTCTGCCGCTGTTTGAAACTATTATTCTTTTAGCCGGACTGCTTTCAATATGGAAAATTCCGTCTTCATACCACAAAGCATTTATTTCCGGGCCGCGGGAGGCATAATAGTCGCCCTCTTCAAGGGCGCTGATTATTTGTCTGTGCTCCAGCTTATCAGCATATATCACGGTAAAGCCGCCAAAGAGGTCCTCTGCCTTGTGTGTATCGTCGCTGGCAACACAGCCTATATGCTGCCCACTTCTCAGCATCTCTTCATAAATCCATGGGCAGTATGTGTCATAACCAGACTGCTCACATCCGGAGTTATATATCTCCATAGCAAAGATTCCCTCAAGGTTCGTATATATCCCGGCATCTTCTTTAGACCAGGTAGGATGGTTATAGGAGACTATGAACCCAGCCTCTCTTGCCATGGCAATTAATCTGTTCAATCCCTTGACCGAGTACTCCTTTTCCAGCTGCGGGCCGCTGTACTCGGCCTTGGAAATGTCCGGCGGCTTGTCAAGCTGCATAACGTCTGAGATATTAAAAAACGGCAATTTTTTGTTGTTTGGATCTCGTGGGTACAGATTCATGTGGTTTACACGCCTCATTAACTTTGGCAGGTGCTTGTCTCCAAAGGTCTGAAGCTCATATCCTGGCAAAAGCAGGAAATCATCATCGCTCAGTTCGTTATGAGGCACCAGCACCTCATGATCCGTAATAGCAAGTATTGCATATCCCCGTTCTTTATATATCCGCTTTAACTGTTCCGGAGTATAGCAGCCATCAGAGACAGTGCTGTGACAATGCAGGTTTGCTTTATACCTATTCTTTTTTTCGCTGAGTAGATATATTTTACCACTCATTTTTTTGCTCCTAATTCCATGGCATTTTGTGCATATACTATTTTCAAAAAAGGGAGATAATTTTCCTTCTAAAACATCCAGATTAAATTAGCTATGTTCTTCATCCGCAAATAATAGGTATAAATTGCTAATTTTAACCACCAAAACCTGTCTGTTCTTTGGTTATAGTTAAACATATTATACAAAACATAGCAATTTTCAAATTGGAAATAAAAATGTAATTTTCGGACATCAATAAACAACTTCTTAACTTTCATTGATCTCATTCTTGCCGGAAAGTTCTTCTGCTTTATTGCCATTAATAATCCGGCGGTAATTTCCCGGCGTTACGCCGGTAAAATGCGAAAAGTGCTTTATAAAGGCATATACATCTGAAAAACCGAATATTTCCGCTATATCTGTCAGAGTATATGAAGATTCTCTCAAAAGAGCCTGCATACCCTTGATTCGGCACTGAATAATATATCTGTTTATGGAACAGCCCAGATATTCATTGCATATACGGTTAAGCTGCCGGGTGGTAATGTTCAGCTGTTCCGCCACATCCTCGCCTCTGAGTTTTTGGCTGTAAATATTATTGTTGACTATCCTGACGATACTATTTACCCTGTGTCCGCTTTTGGAAATGTACCGTTCCGGAAAATAGTCAAGCCCCAGGTAGTCGGCCATGCAGTCCACTGCCTCCAGCAATATGCTGTGAATAATAAGCTTTGTAGAATGAGATGTGAAAAAATCCGTCCCTCTGTCTTTAATGTACAAAGCTTTAATCAGACTTTCCATTTCCTCAGTAAAATTCAGTACCATAGGTTCGCTGTCCGGTGAAAAAATCACGTTTACGGCCGCATTTTCTGAAGATACGGAAAAGGCGATAACAAGATATTCAGTCACGCCCAGAGCTCCGTCCTCTGTGGCGTGAGTTCTGCCCTGAGGCACCAGTGTGAACTGGCCTTTTTTTGCATGATACCGGCCAATGCCGGGAAAGTCATAAATTATTTCGCCGTTAAGAATATAGTGCATTTCATAAACAACATGCTTATGTCTTTTCCTGGTGAGATTTTCTGTGGCGGAAAACGCGAAACGGCAGCGGGCAATTTTGCAGTCCATAATATCGCTTTTCAGCGAAAGCAGCAGCCACGGCAGCATTGTCCTTTGATCATCTATAATGTATTCGTCCATTATTCCCTTTCTGCAAAACCAGTATTTTCTCTGCCCTTGCTTAAAAATATCTTTTATATGTAAGGTTTTATCTGCTCATAATACATTTCAAACAAAGCATCGGTTTCCATATCTGAAACATATTCTGGATGCCTGCAATGGTCGCTAGCAATGATGCCTCTTCTGGCCAGAATCTTCTTTTCAAAATGAATTATCATGTCCACATTCTGACGTATATGATTGAGCATGGGCAGCAATCTGTTATGAAGTTCTACAGCCTTTTCTCTGTTTCCCTCTCTGTACGCTCTGTCAATGTCCACATATATCTTTGCCATGGACGCGCCAGGCATACACCCCACTGCACCTCTGTCGTATGTCTCTATAAGCTGAAATCCCGCGTTGCCGTTAAATACACTGACCGACTCAGGTGCACCCTCAAGAAAGCGGCTTATATAGGGTCCGGCCGGTTTGCACTCTATTTTGAAATAAAGCAGGTTGCTGAGCTCCGAGGCAAGCATTCTCATATTCTCCGGCGTTATCGGAACGCCGGTTTGCTCCGGCGCATATTGCAGCATCACAGGAATATTCACCGACATACAGACCTTTCGTACATGATCCATAAGTTCTGCCGGCAGCGGCTTGAGAATAAATGGCGGCAGCAGCATGATGCAGTCTGCACCCAAAGCCTCAATTTCTTTTGCCCGTTCCACAGCGCTATAAGTGGATTGACATGTACACGATACGACACTTGCCAATCCAAGCTTCCTGCACTCTTCCACAGTTATTTTCATCATGTTCTCGCACTCATTGTCGCTTAGTTTAAAGTACTCCCCCGCAATTCCGAACAATGCTGCACCACTACAACCCGAATTCTTTAAATACCTAAGCTGATTGATCAGTCCTTCATAGTCTATTGATCCATCATCTAAAAACGGCGCCGCGATAATTGGTACTATTCCTTTGATTTTCATGCTTAATCCTCCGTTTGTTTTTGGCTTACTCGCTCTGTGCCAGTCATGTTTTTGTTTCATCTTTGTTTCATTTTTGTTGAAGTAAAACTTGAGTTCTTTGCAAGGCAAAACACATTTTCTCATTTGCAGCACGATAACGACTATAAGGCTACCATGACAAGCATATAAAAGCAAGATACCAAATGCATTTTTGTGAAACATGTTATTTCATTTGTTTCATAAATGTGCAATCTGATAATTGATTTTTTTCTGAATTTCCAATACTATATGATTACATTAAAAAAGTAAGGAGGTAGTACTTTGGCAACCGTAAGACAAATCGCAGAACTATCAGGCGTTTCACCCAGCACAGTATGCAGAGTGATAAACGGAAACACACCGGTAAAAGAATCCACACGTAACAAGGTACTTGCAGCTATTCAGCAGTTAGACTCCTCCGTTGAAAACAATAGTCATCCCTTTGAGGGTAATGTTGGAATTATAATGCCAACATCCTCTGCACTAAATTTGGCTTCTCACCCTTCACTTTATACCGCGGTGATAGGTTTTATAGAAACTATCGGCAGCTACTCTATAGGCAATACTACTATTCTCCTGGATGAGCAATCAGGCGTTTGCACGCCATGCTCAAATAAAATATGTGGTTATTTAATACTGGGGACAAACGATCAGCAGGAAGAGAAGCTGATGTCCACGCTGTCCGCAAGCGGAGTTCCCTTTGTTTTTATAAACAGGCAAATGGGAAACAGGCAGGTAAGCTGCGTAAATATTGACGATGCACAGGCCACCAGTATTGCTGTAAACTATTTGCTTGAGTTAGGACATAAAAAAATTGCTTTTATAGGTGGTAACCAAAATTTTCCCAATACCAAGCTCAGATATTCAAGCTATATACATACACTTGAATCTGCCGGCATTCAGCCGGAGAGCAGCTATGTGTTTTTTGGCGATTACTCTGAGCAGTCTGGAAAGGAGATGGCAGACAAGCTGCTTTTATTAAAAGATCTGCCTACAGCAGCTTGTGTATCTTCAGACTCAATAGCAATAGGATTTATGCATAGGCTCTCAGAGAGCGGCATAAGGGTGCCTGAAGATATGTCCATCATCGGTTTTGGAGATATAGAAGCCTCTTCATACATCAGTCCAGCGTTGACAACGATTGCGCAAAACAGCAGAGAAATGGGGCGCGTTGCAGCTCTGGTTTTGTTGCAGCTCATGAAAAACCCCTGCATATGCAGTCAGCAAGTGCTTATCCGTACTTCACTTGTAGTACGTGATTCATGCTCACCTCTCAGCGAAAGAGTGTTGCATCAAAATATATAGGCTTAGATTGGAGATACAATATAGACGGGTTCCTGTATAAAAAGTTTTTACTCAGTACACTAGAGGTGTCTGTTTAAAACATGGGTATAAATCATACGTAAAGTAATAAAGGCTCTTTCCAGGCATAGTCTGGAAAGAGCCTCATTATACTAATTTTTTATTAAAAAACTAATTGCATTGATTGCGGTAAAATCTGAATAACTCTCGCATCTTTTATTATATCTCTGCCTTGCCGGTGCCTTCCAGCCGTTCATGGATTTTCCTGAGATAGGCATGACGTGTCAAGTTCCCCTGCGGTTGGAATGGATTCTGCTGCGCCCGGCCTTGAGACGGTTATTGCAGCCGCCCTTGTGGCCAGCTCCATGGCAGCTTTTACCGTTATACCCGCGGAGATACCTGCAAGGAAAAATCCCGTATATGTATCACCTGCAGCGGTGGTATCCACCGCCTCCACCTTCATTGCCGGTACACGGTATTCCTCACTGCCCTTGCGGTATATAGAGCCATCAGCCCCCAGGGTAAGAACTATACCTGCATTCTGGAACCTGTCTCCCATTATTCTGAGCATGTCCTCTACCTGTGAACTGCCGGATATAAATTGGCCTTCGGTTTCGTTAAGGATGAAAATATCCACCAGCTCCAGTGGCCAGTCCATCATTTCGCCGGAACAGGGAGATGGGTTGAGCACTATCGTCATGCCTTTTTCCTTGCCTCGTCTGATTATCTCCGGCATACGGTTTATCTCATTTTGCAAAAGCAAGATATCTCCGGGCAGATATTCGTCTATAGCCGAGATGGTCTCATCACCCATCATTCCGTTTGCCCCGGCTGCAATTATTATACTGTTCTGTCCGGAGCTCTCTACCTGTATGATGGCATGTCCCGTGGGAATATCCATTCCCCTCACTTTGGAAGTATCAAGGCCGAAGGGGGCACAGAACTCGTCCAGCATTGGCTTGTCCACTGAGGACAGCTGGGCCGCCAAGCCTGTCTTTGCCCCGGCCTTGGCCAGAGCAATGGCCTGATTCAGGCCCTTACCGCCCCAGGCTGTGCGGTAGGCCGTGCTGGCAATGGTCTCTCCCGGTCTAACTATTCTGTGCACTTCATAGCTGTGGTCTATGTTTATTGAACCCAGCACAAGAATTTTTAACATGTTGTTCTCTCCTTACAACAAAAATAGCTGCGGTCTTATCTGGACTGTTTCAGTTTACATCAAAGTTTGCAGTTATTTTAAAGCAACAAACTTTTGCCTTCTATACCGGTATATGGTAAAATTAGTCCAAGGGAAGTCAAACCCAAATGGCCTGATGGCGGATATGCAAGATGCTTTATTCTCTTCTTGCCGGGTACCAGCCAGGCCACGCCTCAAAAGTCACTTTGTGTTCACTTTCCCTTGGACTAAGAAAAAGAACGGAGGGCGATTATATGAAGCAGGCTCATATCATGCTGGACGAATCTCTGGGTATCAAATATGCTATCATGCCCGGCGACCCGGGACGCATCCGCCGTATCGCGGAGCATTTAGACAACGTGCGTCATTTGGAAAACAACCGGGAATTTCTCAGCGTCTGCGGCAGTTACAAGGGTGTGAATATACTGGCCATCTCTACAGGCATAGGCGGATGCTCTGCCGGAATTGCGGTGGAGGAACTTAAAAATATCGGCGTACAGGCCATGATACGTATCGGCTCCTGCGGCGCTCTACAGCAGAATATCGGTCTTGGAGACCTCATATTAGCCGCTGCCGCAGTACGGGATGACGGAGCCTCAAAGGCTTACGTCCCCCCCATTTTTCCAGCCTGCGCCGACAGAGAGCTCATGAACTGCTGCGTGAAGGCTGCCGACACACTGGGAGTGCGCTGGCATGAGGGGATAGTCCACAGCCACGAGAGCTTTTATCACGATGAAAACGACTCTCAAAGCGCCTACTGGTCTTCCAAGGGTGTACTGGGTGCGGACATGGAGACCGCAGCAATCTATACCATAGGTAGACTCAGAGGTGTGAAATCTGTTTCCATCCTCAACAACGTCGTAATATACGGCGAAGACACTGCGGATTCCATAAGCGGCTACGCCGACGGTGCCAAGCTCACCGCCCGTGGGGAGACGATGGAAATCCTCACCGCTCTGGAGGCTTTTGTATTATATGACGGAAAGGAAAATATCAAATGAAAAACGTGCTGGTTGTTGACTGCTGCATACGCCGGGAAGGCAGGACCCGGGAACTGATGGAGGCCTTTATTGCCGCGTTGCCGGAAGGCTGCCAGGTGACCCGTCTTAGGCTTGAAGAAGAAAATCTCTCCTGTCTTACCGGGGCATTTTTCGAAGCCCGTGAGGCGCTTCTGGCCCAAGGCAAGCTGGATCATCCCCGTTTCCGTTATGCCCATCAGTTTGCCCAGGCAGACGAGATAGTGGTTGCAGCCCCCTTCTGGGATCTCAGCTTTCCCTCCTTGCTGAAAGTATACATTGAACAGATATCCGTAGACGGGATCACATTTCACAGCGAGCACGGCGGGCTTAAGGGAATGTGCAGGGCCGAAAACCTGGTGTACCTCACTACCAGGGGAGGCATATACACCGGCGACCCAATGGAGATGGGCAGCCGTTATATGGATGCGATGCACAGCTTTTTCGGGATAAGGAAATATACCTGTATCGCCGCCGATGCTATGGACATGAGCCGTTACGACGGCAAGGCCATACTCCAGAAAGCCAAGGAGGAGGCTGCCGCCCTTGCAAAAAGCTTTTAACTAAATCCGATATAAATAAAGCTCTCTATACGGAGAGCTTTATTTTTTACTTTATCTTGCTCACCGATTCCTTCAGGAGATTAATGAATTTTTCTCTGTCCAGTTTCAGGACAACGGTGGCATTTTTCTTTTCGAACTGCTTATCACTGTACAGGTCGGTGACGGTTTTGCCGTTGGTAATGCTGCCTCTGGTCTCCACATAGACACCGGCTTCCTCACCTTCAAAAAACTCCGGGTGCACCAGGTAGACTACCGGGCATGAATCATGCATGGCCACGCCGGGCAAACCGAATTTTGTAAGGGTGTCCATTGCCTTGCTGAGGCATGCCTTGGTAGATTTACCTCCGGCTGTGCCCCCCGCCTCCAGTTCGTCCAGATCTGCCGGAGTGAAGTATCCCTGCATAGTCACATCAAGGCCGCACATTACAACATGCATTCCGGATTTGAATACGGCGGCAGCTGCCTCCGGGTCTACATAAATATTAAACTCTGCCGCCGGGGTGACGTTCCCCCCATAGGCCGCTGAGCCTCCCATGATGAGTATCTCCGGGATATACTTAGGCAAATCCGGATACTTGGCCAGGGCAATGGCCACATTCGTTAAAGGTCCGGTAGCTACCAGCTTGAGCTGCCCGTTATACGCCTTTGCGGTCTCATAAAGGGCGTCCCAGGCCCGCTCCTCTCTGTACACCGGATTTTCCGGCATCGGAAGCTGCACGTCACCCAGGCCGTTTTTTCCGTGGAAGGCCTCCGCAGTCTCCAGTTTTTTCAGAAGCGGGGCTTCAGCCCCCCGGTAAACCGGGTAATCCGTACCCATAAGCCTGTTCAGCCGAAGTGTGTTGGTATAGGTAAATTCCTGAGGGGCATTACCACAGACAGTGGATATTCCCCTTATATCCAGTTCATCCAGGGAATGGGCGGTCATTATTGCCACGGCATCGTCTGTGCCGGTATCGCAATCCATCCAAACGGGAATTCTATTCATCTGTCCGCCTCCCCATAGAATTTTATACTGTCCACCATATAGTCGGCAAAAGCTTCCCGGTTGACATTCATAGCGCAGGACACATTGGGTTTATTTCCGGACAGTCCAAGAGTATCCGCCACAGTGGTGCCCTTACAATATTCCCCGCAGGTCTCTATCTCCACATACATATCCTTAATCTCAAAGAACTCCGGGTGCAGCAGCACGACTACAGCGCAGGGGTCGTGCATTGGCGCTCCTTTATAGCCTATGCTTCTGTGGAAGGTATAGAAGAACTCCAGCCACTGGGCAACTATACTGCTCACAGGGTTGTTCAGCGCCCGTATGCGTTCAAAATCCCGCGGCAGAATCAAGGCTTTCTCCGTCACATCCAGTCCGGACATTATAAGTGGAATGCCGGAAGTAAACACGCATTTTGCCGCCTCCGGATCCACAAGTATATTGAACTCCGCCGCCGGAGTCCAGTTCCCATAGGCTACTCCACCCCCCATCAGGCTAATTCTCTCTATCTTGCTCTTTAGCTCCGGATGGGAGACCAGCAGAGCGGCAGTATTGCTCAGAGGTCCCGTAGAGACGATGGTTACAGGCTCGCTGCTCTCACGAAGTACCTTGGCCATGAGCTCCACTGCGCTGAGGGTGCTCAGCTCCATTGCAGGTTCCGGCAGCTCCGGCCCGTCCAGTCCCGACTCTCCATGTATGTTTGGTGCAATCTCCAAGTCGGTGACCAGAGGACATGGCCTGCCTGCCGCCACCGGAGCATCCAGTCCAATGAGCGTACACACCCGCCTTGCGTTATAGCTGGTTTTTTCCAGAGTGGAGTTTCCGCCCACTGTGGTCACTGCCCGTATATCAAAGGCACCGCTTGCCTGAGCCAGGACCCAGGCTATAGCGTCGTCATGTCCCGGGTCGCCGTCCAGGATGAGAGGTATCTTTTTAATTGAAGACATAGTGTTTCTCCATTCCTTTTTACATTAATCCACGTTTACCCGGAGCCCTTCCTGCAATCGCGCTGCGGTCCGGTTACGCCTGGGAAGATGCCTTTTTCTCCAGTGCGGCAGCCGAATGCTTCTTCATTTCCTTCCGGTTTCTGGATGCGGCAAAAATCACAAGCCCTATAATAGTTACCGCATATGGGATAGGCGATGCCAGATTGGAGTCAAGCCCTATTGCGGAGAACTTGATTCCCAGGGCCTGAGCAAAGCCAAACACCAGCGAGGACAGCATTCCTCCCAAACACTCTCCGTTACCCATAGCCTGGGCTGCCAGCGCTATAAAGCCACGTCCGGCTACCATATCCAGTGACCAGCCCTGAGCATAGGCCATGGACATGAAGGCGCCGCCAAACCCGCTCATAAGTCCGGAAAAGCCAATAGCGATATACTTTATCTTCAGGACGGAAACACCCACGGAGGAAGCTGCATTCGGGTTTTCACCCACGGCCCGTATATTGAGCCCCAGGCTAGTCCTATACAGCATTATGGAAGTGAGCAGGCAGAACAGAAATGCCAGGTATGTCAGGAGATTATGGCCTGACAGTACCTGCCCTATAAAGGGAATTTTGTTCACCAGAGGGATAGTAATATCAGGTATGCAAAGGGTCTTGGTGATGAGTCCCGTAGTGGATGCCATGGCCCTGCCCTCGGTTATGTTGGTTATGACCTTGCACAAAAACAGCGTTCCCCCGGAGCCCATCATATTTATGGCAATGCCCACCAGAACTATGTCTGTTTTCATCTGGAAAGCGAAGAAGCCCATTATAAGGCTCATCAGCACACCCACCACCAGCGCCGCCAGCAATCCCCAGAACCAGCTGCCGGCATAGTAGCTCACCAGAGAGCCGCTAAGGGCGGAGAACATCATCAAGCCTTCAATTCCTATATTGCAAAATCCCGCCTTTTCAACTACGATGGCCGCCAGGGTGGCAAAAATTATCGGAGCTGAGATACGGAGTATGGAGAAGAAAAATTCCGGAGTAAGCAGCATGCTCATGAAGTTAGACATTCACGGCACCCCCTTCCGCAACGGTCTGGGCATTTTTCCGCTGCAGCTCCTCCTGAGCGGTTTTGACCACCAGCCTCTGGCGGTAACGGGCCATGAATTGTTCGGCCGCGAAGAACAGGAAAATTACGCCCTGGATTATATCAATAAGCTGAGCAGGCACTCCCGCATAGGTTGCCATCAGGTCACAGCCCTTAGACAGATAGGCCATGAAGAATGCCGCCAAAGGAACGTACAGCGGATTGTTGCCCGCCAATATAGCAATCGTGATGCCAGTCCATCCGTAGCCCGGCAGAGCGCTCCAGGAGAAGGTGGGATAGCGTCCAAGCATTTCTATGCCGCCGCCCACGCCGGCCAGGAATCCGCCCAGCACTTGGGAGAGGACAACCACTGCCCCCACCTTCATACCCGAATACATGGAGAAGGACTGGTTAATACCTATCATGCGGATGGAATAGCCCCAACGTGTACGGTACATGAACACAGCCACTATTGCCACGGCGATAAGGGCCACCACAAAGCCCCAGGTAAGCTTTGCCCCGGTGAACACGCTGTTGTCCACTATGGGGGCTATCTTGGCGGTCTCCATAAAGGGGAAGCTCTGAATCTGCCCCTTGGACTTATCCGCCAGATGGGTGCTCATCAGGTATTTGATTATGTACATAATGATGTAGTTCAGCATCAGGGAGTTGACCATTTCGCTCACTCCCATTTTTGCCTTCAGCAGCGCCGGTATCAGCATCACTGCTGCCACAACAATGCCGGCTATTAATACCGCCACCACGGCATGGACGCCCGCCGCCATTGGCACGTAAACGGCGATCATGCCCGCCGCAAAGGCGCCCAGCATCGTACCGCCCTCGGAACCCAGGTTGAACTGGTTTGCCGAGAACATGACGCAAACGGAAAGGCCGGTAAATATTGTGGGTATCATTGCGGCAAAAACATCTGCCAGGCGCTTGAATTCAAAGCTTGTGCCGTTTTTGCCCATACGAAACAGCGGGCCGACAAGCAGCTGTTTAAGTGCCTCCCCGGCAGCCTCCAACTTTTCGCCGAAGCCTTCGCCCTCGGCGCTGATGAAGATCAGCAGCGTCGCCACAAGGAGGGCTATAAATATGGCGAGGAAGCCGCGTATAAGGGTAAATCCTATTTCCCGTCTTTTAGTCATGACATACCCTCCTTATTTCCTCTTCGCTCTGATGTTTAAGTCCCAGCATATATTCGCCCATCTCGGCATCGGTGAGATCGGCGGTATCCTCAAAGTAGGCAGCTATCCGTCCGTTGTGCATGACTATGAGGCTGTCTGAAAGCTCCATCACCTCGTTAAGGTCGGCAGATATAAGCAGCACGGCTATTCCTGAGCGCGCCAGCTCCAGAAGCTTTTTCCTTATAAACTCCGTTGCCCCTACGTCAATGCCCCTGGTAGGCTGGTCGGCCAAAATCAGAGATGGTTTGTTGGAAAATTCCCGAGCCACCACCACCTTCTGAATATTGCCTCCCGACAGCATGCCCACCTGCTGCTTTCTGGACTTGCATAATACCGTAAACTCTTCAATGAGCCTGTCTGACTCGCTGTGAATGGCATTCATATTGAATACGAGGCCTTTATTCAAGCGTTTTGCACCACAACGGTCGGATATCAGGTTTTCTTCAATGGTGGCAGTGTAAGCTATACCATATATCATTCGGTCTTCAGGAACCAGGGACACTCCCATTTCCCTTATTTTCTCCTGGGACACCCCAAGAATATTCTTTCCGTTGACGGCAGCACTGCCTCCGCTGGGGCGCTGGAAGTTAAAGAGAATATCCACCAGCTCTTTCTGGCCGTTGCCCTCCACACCGGCAATACCCAGAATTTCACCCTTGCGCACATCAAAGGAGATCTTATCCAGCATCTTCTTGTTCATGCTGTTTATGTACTCCAGGTCTCTCACCCTGAGCACAGTGTCTCCGGGCTTTGCCTTGTCCTTCTGAATTTCAAGGATAACATCCCTTCCAACCATCAGCCTGGAGATCTGCTCCTTGGTGACATCCTTTGTGTTGTACACGCCCATGCTGCGCCCGCCCCTGAGGATGGTCATCCTGTCTGTTATCTCCATTATCTCGTTAAGCTTGTGAGATATGAACACGATGGTGTATCCCTGCTCCTTCAGGCTTTTGAGTTCCCGGAACAACTCGACGGTTTCCTGAGTGGTGAGAACCGCCGTAGGTTCGTCAAGGATGAGTATGCTTGCACCCCGCACAAGAGCCTTCAGAATCTCTACCTTCTGCTTCATACCTACCGGGATATCCGCCACCTTGGCCTCCGGCTCCACATGGAGGTTATACTTTTCAGAATACTCCCGGGTTATCTCTATGGCCTTGGCTCTGTCAATAAAGATGCCCGACTTCTTCGGCACCATTCCCAGCACCATATTCTCCGCCACGGACAGGCTGGGAACAAGCATGAAGTGCTGGTGCACCATACCTATCTCATGCTCAATGGCAACGGCGGGAGATGAGATATGCAGCTTCTCTCCGTTTACGATTATTTCCCCACTGGTGGGCTGTTCCAGTCCAAACAGCATTTTCATCAATGTGGACTTACCAGCGCCGTTTTCACCCATTAGAGCATGGATCTCCCCTTTTCTAAGGTTGAAATCCACGTCCTGGTTCGCAGCGACGCCATTGGGATAGACCTTGGTTATCCCCTTCATCTGGACGACATATTCACCTTTACAGGCGTTTTTTTCGTCTGGCATAGCTCGCTTCCCTCCTGTTCAACTTTTCTTGATTGCCTGTCACCCTGCCTGTTAAGCCGCAGTTCTCAGATTTTTTCTCACCATGCGCCCCGACCGGCGCATACTCAGAAAAAGTCTGAGTTTTAATATGAATCAGGAGGGAACTCTGACGAGCCCCCTCCCGGGATTTGCCGCTCACATCTTAACCGATTGGAAAGCGACAAGCTCTATTATTTACGGACGGACTTCCTCGCGTATGGTGGTCACGTCAACTGCATCAGCTCCGATGGCAGTGGGAACCACTATCTCGCCGGAGAGGACCTTCTCCTGGGCCTCGGTCACGGCTGCCTTTGTCTCGTCGGAGGCATAGGTGGCAAAGTTCTTGTCGGTGACAATTCCAACGCCGCCCTCGGCAAGGCCCAGAGTCACCTCAGTGCCCCAGTATTCGTTCCCGGCATCCAGCTCATCGAAGAACCATATCAGAGAGTTGCCGATGTTCTTCAGACCGGATGTGAAGGTGATAGCCGCAAGATCGCTGGAGAGAGTGAGCTCCTGGTCGGAGTCAACGCCGATGAACCAGGCCTTGCCGGTCTCCAGGGCAGCCTCGGCCGCGCCGTTGCCGGCGTTACCTGCAACGCCCCAGATAATGTCGCAGTTATTGTCATTTATCATGGACAGGCCGTATTCCTTGGCTATTGCGGTATCTACGTAGTCGTTGGTGTAGCGAGTGTCTATCTTGATGTCAGGATTGACGGAACGGGCACCCTCAATAAAGCCTATAAGGAAGTCATTGATAACCGGAGAATCCACACCGCCGACAAAGCCAACCACGGCATCCTCGTTGATATTCTCAACGCTGGTGTCCACAGTCATGCATGCGGCAAAGATACCTATAAGATAGCCCATATCGTTCTGCTTATAGGTGATGTTCAGAACATTGTCGTTGGCGCCGACATAGGTGTTGTCGTCAAAAATCACGTACTTCTGATCGGGATATGCGGTTGCAACTTCTTTCAGATAATCGGGCATCTGATATGTTCCGCATATGACCACGTCATATTCCCCGGCCTCGGAAACATCATACAGGGTGGACAGCCAGGTGGGCTGATCCTCATCGGTTCCGCCCATCTCTATGGTGACATACTCGATACGTCCTGCTTCCTCCAGAGCGGCAAGGCCGGACTCAGCGGAGTCAAAGAAGGACTTATCTCCCAGGTTGCCGTTTACCAAATAGGCCACGTTATAAACCTTGCCGCCCTCTTCTTCGGCGGCGGGCTCTTCAGCGGCGGGCTCTTCAGCAGGGGCCTCGGCAGCGGGCTCCTCGGCGGGAGCCTCCTCCTGGCCGCAGGCACAGAGGGAGAATATGAGGACAAATACAAGCAGCAGTGCTAAAATCTTTTTCATTGTTTACCTCCTTAGTTAAAATGCACAAATTTCCGTTAGACTGCTCTAATATAATAGTATAACATTCAGGACCACTTGTCAATATTTCCCTTGTATAAGTTTTCGTTAAAACTGATACATACTCTGATAATTATAATTTTTTAGTCCGGCTGCTGACCGTCATGAGCTAACCATTTGCAATCGGTTAATTCCATATCAGTAAACACGGCTTTAAAAGATGACTCTTCAGGACTACAAGCATAAATGCCGAATCTGATCTTTCCGGCACTCTCCCACATATGGCAAATTCTCATTTGTGTATAGTTTGTTCCATCGCTTGAACATTCGATGCAATAGTCGTCTTCTCTGCGGCTAAATCTATACCACATCGTATTTATGTCGGCAGAAATAGCAGTTGTTGCCCAATCGGAATAGCCGTGATTTGTTACTACAGAACCCAAGTGCTGAAAGCTCTCATTTTCATATTCAACAGAGCCTTTGAGCCAATTCTCACTGTCAAGATACATAACGATTCCGCATTGGTCAAAACGGTGCTTACTATCAGTGAAATCGGTTTTAACAACAAAGGAGAAATATTTTTCTTCCGTTTCAAATTGAAGTACGGGAGCATTATCATTGCAGAAATGATAATATGTTTTTTGCCATAAATCTGTGTGTGGCTGGGTAATAATTTCTATTCTCTCCTCTGATATTTTAAAACGCTTTGGCTCTCTTGTCCAAACTAGTTTTTCTACATTCATAATATTTGTATCCTCTTATATTCTAATAAATTAAAGATTCCAATTGGTCTTTTTATCTTCGTCGGTAATGGGACGGATAACTTTACATGGATTGCCTACAGCTACTGAATTGCTTGGAATGTCTTTTACTACAACACTTCCGCCGCCGATAACCACATTATTGCCGATGGTCACTCCCGGCATTACCTGCACACCTGCACCAATCCAAACATTATTTCCTACTGTGATGGGATAAGCGTACTCCAACCCTTTATTACGGCGTTCAAAATCAATGGGGTGTCCCGCTGTGTGAAAACCACAGTCTGGCGCAATAAATACATTATCTCCGAAAACTACCTTTCCCCCATCCAAAATTACAAGATTATGATTTGAATAAAAGTTTTCACCTAGTTCAATGTTATATCCATAATCACACCAAAATGGTGGTGTTATGCAGACGTTTTGTCCCATTTTACCTAGGAGCTGATGTAAAATCTTTCGATGCTCTTTTTCATTGGAGGGAAGCAATTGATTATACCGCCAGCAAAGGTCTTTTGCTCTATTTCTTTCAAGCAAAAGGTCTTTGTCATAATTTGCATCATAAAGCATCTGATTTTGCATTTTTTCTTTTTCAGTCATTTTAATACTCCCTGCAAGAATTCTGATTTATATTATATTATATATATTTTATTACATATGTTTATTCTAAAAATGGGCAATCCCAATTGGGACTGCCCATTCATATTGCAAATATTCTTTTTACCTATGCACGCTTACCTGTAACAAATAACATAAAAGCGTGCTTTTAAGGCTTTTTCCGACAATGATGTGACTCCAATTTTTAATATTCAAACAGCACGTTTAATATAGCTTTGCGCCGGCGGGGATGCTATCGTCCACCATCAGCAGATGCAGCCTCTCCTCCCCAGCCTCATGATGCACAGCGGAGATCAGCATGCCGCAGGAATCTATTCCCATCATTGATCTGGGCGGCAAATTGGTTATGGCTATGCATGTCTTGCCCAGCAGTTCCTCAGGCTCATAGTACTCGTGGATGCCGCTGAGGATGACCCTGTCGGTGCCGCTGCCGTCGTCCAAAATGAATTTCAGCAGTTTCTTGCTCTTCTTCACGGCCTGACAGTCCTTCACCTTCACGACCCGGAAGTCGGAACGGCTGAAGGTCTCAAAATCCACAAAGTCGGCAAACAGAGGCTCTATCTCCACCTTTGAAAAGTCAATCTTTTCATCAGCAATCTGTATTTCTACCTTGTCATGCCCGCTGCCGATAATGCCCGTTTTTGCGGCATCGGCAGCGTCATGGTCTGAGGTCTTAGTATCCAAAGGCTTCATCGTGGGGAAGAGTATGACATCCCTGATAGAGCTGCTGCCGGTGAGGAGCATAACACAGCGATCTATACCTATGCCAAGACCGCCGGTGGGAGGCATACCATACTCAAGGGCGTTAATAAAGTCCTCGTCCATCATTCCGGCCTCGTCGTCTCCCTTGGCTCTCAGCTCCACCTGCTTCTGGAAACGCTGTTTCTGATCGATTGGGTCGTTGAGTTCGGAGAAAGCGTTGCCCATTTCGCTGCAGCACACGAAGAGCTCAAAACGTTCTGTGAGCCGTGGGTCCTTGGGACTGCGCTTTGCCAGAGGCGATACATCCACCGGATGCATAGTGATAAAGGTGGGCTGCACAAGAGTCTCTTCCACTTTCTGGTCAAAGCACTCATAGAGAGCGTGTCCCCAGGTTTTCTCCACCTTTTCCATGTCTACTCCCGCAGCTACAGCTGCCGCAACAGCTTCTTCATCGCTGTCAATAGCCATGAAGTCTATACCCAGAGTCTCCTTTACGGCCTCTGCCATAGTCATGCGCTTGAATCCGGGAGCCAGAGAGACATCATGGCCCAGCCAGCTGATATCATAAGTACCCAGTATTTCCATTGCAGCGCCGGAGAGCAGCGCTTCAAACAGATCCATCATGTCGTTAAAGTCGGCATAGGACTCATACAACTCCACGGTGGTAAACTCCGGGTTATGACGGGTATCCATACCCTCATTGCGGAAGATACGTCCCAGTTCGTACACTCTCTCAATGCCGCCCACTATGAGCCGCTTCAGGTTCAGCTCCGTAGCAATACGCAGGTACATGTCTATGTCGAGGGTGTTGTGATGCGTAATAAACGGCCTGGCAGTGGCGCCGCCAGAGATAGTGTTCAGCACCGGAGTCTCCACTTCCATGTAGCCCCTGTCCTCCAGGAAACGGCGAACATAGCTTACAAACTTGGAGCGAATAATGAAGTTGCGGCGGCTGTCTTCATTGACTATAAGATCCACATACCGCTGGCGATACTTAAGCTCAGTATTGGTCATTCCATGGAACTTCTCCGGCAGGGGCCGCAGGGACTTGCTCAAAAGAGTCACCGTCTGGACATGCACAGAAATCTCTTCCGTCTTAGTCTTGAACACATAGCCGCTGACGCCAACTATATCCCCTATATCATACTTTCTAAAGTCCAGGAACTCCTGTTCGCTGACTGCGTCGGAACGGACATAGAGCTGTATCTGGCCCTGTCCGTCCTGGATGTGGCAGAATATGGCTTTGCCCATTCCCCGCTTGGACATCATGCGGCCGCAGACCGAGACTGTTTTTCCTTCAAAGCGGTCGTAATTTTCCTTTATTTCTTTAGACCAGGCGGTTCTGACAAACTTGGTCTGCTGGAAGGGGTCTCTCCCCTCCTGCTGGAGGCTGGCCAGCTTATCCCGGCGTATCTGCAAAATCTCCGAGAGTTCCTGCTCCTGCGCCGGCTGGTTGTTCTTCACTTCGCTCATATTCTACCTCTATCCTTTTCTTACTAATTACTTGTTCTCCACGGAAATAATTTCAAATTTCAGCTCGCCTGCAGGAGCAACGATAGTGACGGTCTCGCCGGCCCGGTGGCCATGGAGGCCGCGGCCCACAGGGGAATCATCGGAGATACGTCCCATTCTGGGATTTGCCTCCTGAGAGCCTACTATCTCATAGGTCTCCTCAAAGTCCTCGTCCACATCCCGCACCTTTACAACACTGCCCAAAGTCACGGCATCTTTGGGAGTATCTGTGTCCAGATTGTCAACGATTTCGGCGTTTTCAATAAGCACTTTAAGCTCCGCTATCTTTGAGTAGAGCTTGCCCTGCTCGGTTTTTGCCTCATCGTATTCGCTGTTTTCGGAAAGGTCGCCGAAGCTGCGGGCCTCTTTTATAAGCTCTGCAACTTCTTTTTCCCGCACGGTTTCCAGATAGTAAAGCTCATCCTTGAGGGCCTCCAGGCGCTCCTGGCTCATTTTAAATCTGCTGGAATTTGTGGAATTAGGCATTTTTACGATCTCCTTTTCCCCACTTTGGGGGAATTATTTTTTGGAATTATATATTGATTTACAAGTGCTGTCAATGTTTTTGGAGTCTGTTTACATCAGTTCAGCTGCGGCTGAGCAGTGTCAGAGCCTCCATAAGCTGTTCGTCGTTGGAGGTACTGGCAGTACCTGTGCTCTCACCGGTAGTACCCTGAGTGGTACCTGTGGCGGACGCATCACTGTTGTAGGTAATCACATCAGGGACAACACCGCCGTTTTTGCTTATGTCGTTGCCGTTTCCGGTAATGTAGCTGCCGGTGGACAAAAGCAGGGCACTTCCGTCGCTGAGAGTTATTATTTCCTGAGTTCTTGTTTTACCTGTGGTAACCTCGCCCAGAATGGTGGCCCAATTATATTCCTGAAGCACCGCGGCACAAAGCTCCGCCTCGGCAAAGGTTCCCGTGTTCACCAGCACACACATGGGCAGCTGGATGCACATACCGTCGGACTGCACGCTGTCCTTATTTCCGTCCTTATCGACAACAGAAAACAGCACACCGTTTGGAAGAAGATAATCAAGAAACGCGGCCACCTCAGACTGAAGGCCGCCGGGATTGTTGCGCAGATCAATACACAGGGCACTTGCCCCCTGACTCAGCAGATCTTCAATTGCCGCTATGGCATCCTGGCTGCTGCCGGCCTCGAAATTGCTCAGCTGGACATAGCCAGCCTCTGTCTTTTCAAGACGATAATTCACCGGGCTGACATACACGGCGGAGCAGTCCACCTCAATGGTATTGCCTCTGTCAAAGCCCAGGGTAAATTTTGTGTTCATTTTTGAGCGGATAGCTGTACGGGCCTCCTCCAAGGTATAGCCTGTAATATCCTCCCCGTCCACAGATGTGATATACATGCCGGTGGTAACTCCGGCCAAAGCAGCCGGTGAAGTCGCATTCACGCCTATCACCTGAAAGCCGCCGCCGTTTTCATCCTTTAACAAGGATATGCCTATATCCTGGTATTCATTTGCCGAAGACAGCTGATATGTCTTGTATTCATCGGCAGACATATAACGGCTCCATGTATCGTTGAGACCGCTGACCATGGCCGCGGCGGCATAATCGCCCAAAGCCTTTCTGTCTACTTCCTCGATATAGTTATCGTCAATAATGTCCTTGATCTGAATATAGCGCATGGCCTCATCATAATCTTCCTTACCGCCCACATTGTTCAGCATGGTGTAGTAAGTATAGGCCACTGCGCCGCTGATGCAAACCACAAAAACAAGCAGAAAATATTTGAACTTTATCCTGATGTTTAGAATGGCCCACATAAATTGGGCAATAGCACTTAACAAACGGTTTCCAAGATTAGCCATCTAAAACCTCCTGAGGGGTATTTGGTATTAAATTGCCGCTAAGCCGGACAGCTTAAAAAAGCTGTCCGGCGTATGGTCAGAATATGACCTGTTGATTATTTTGGAATATCAGACTCCGGCGTCTGCAGAGATTGTAAGACCACTGAAGAACTGCTCGGGGTCGATACGTGTACCGTTTTGCAGTACCTCAAAATGGAGGTGGGGCCCGGTGGAGTTGCCGGTGCTGCCCACAGCACCTATGGTATCGCCCTGACTTACGGTCTGTCCCTCAGACACGGAGATGGTGGAAAGGTGTCCGTACAGGGTCACATATCCGTTGCCGTGGTCTATCATGATACAGTTGCCGTATCCGCCGTTCCAGCCGGCAAGGGTAATGGTGCCGCCGTCGGAAGCATAGACAGCAGTGCCCTGGTTGGAAGCAATGTCAAGGCCGGTATGGGTCTTTTCCTCGCCGGTAATTGGATGGATACGCAGTCCGAAGCGGCTGGAAATATACACATAGGAGGCCACAGGCCAAAGGAAGCTGCCGGAAGAACTGGCGCTTCCAGAACTGCTCACATTCTGAGCTGCCCTCTGAGCTTCCAATTCCGCTACCAGCTTATCTATGGTGGCATTGGCAGCATCTTCCGCCGCCATTATTGCGTCATACTCTGCCTGTCGGTTTTCCAGGTCATCCTCCAGGGAGAGGATCAGCTGTATAGCCTCTTCTATATCCTTTTCTAGCTCGGCCTGCTCAGCCCGAAGCTGATCCTGAAGAGCACCCAGCTCAGTACGGGTCTGCTCATATTCAGCCTTTACTTCCTCAGTATGTTCACGGGCGGCAATATACTCATCCTCAAGCTGTCTGTCGCTCTCCATTATCTCGCCCATATCGTCTATGGCGGTTATCAGATCGGATAGGTCGTCAGACTGGGAGATAATAGCCAGGATATTATATCCGCCGCTCTCCTCCATAGCTCTCACCCTGGTGCGGTAGCGCTCCAGCTGCTCTTGTTCCAAGCGCTGGGCTTCTTCCAGCTCCGCAGCCTTCTCAGCTATCATCTCGTCATACAGGGCGATCTCCTGACTGTTGAGCTGCATCTGCTGAATCGTATACAAATTGCGCTCATCCATGGCCTGCTTCTGAGCAACGACTGTGGCCTTCTGTTCTTCCAGTTCGTCCACAACCGCCTGCTTTTCCATACGCTGGGCTCTTATGGCGTCCCGCTGGGCTTCCAGCTCATCTATCTCGCTCTGGGTGACCGCATACGCCGACACCGGAGCTGCGGCAAACATTACCGTTGCAGTCATTGTAAATGCCAGCAGGTAGGCCACCGCAGATCTTATCTTTGTCTTTTTCATATCTTTATCCCTTAGCTCAATACCGCTCAGCAGTTATAGTAGGTCAGGCCGCTGAAATAGGAAGCCGGGTCTACTCTGCTGCCGCCTACGAACACCTCAAAGTGGCAATGAGTGCCGGTTGCCCTGCCGGTGGCACCCAAATAGCCTATAGTTTGTCCGGCCGTCACATAGTCGCCTGCGCTGACAGCCATACCGGACATATGGGCATACAGGGTGGTAATGTCACCGTGGTCAATAACTACGTAATTGCCGTAGGCACTGTCATAGGAAGCGGTGATAACGGTACCGTCAGCTGCGGCTACAATGATGTTTCCGTCATTATTGAAGCCGTCTATATCAATACCGTTATGGTATGTATTCTTTCCCGTAAACGGATCGCTGCGGTATCCGAAGCGGCTGGTAACTCTGGTACTGCAAGGCACGGGCCAGGTCAGGCTGCCGGTGGATGTAGCGCCGCCGCCAAGCTGACTTCCGGAGTTGACCGCATTTTGTATTTCTTCCTCGCTGTAGGGCGGCTCTTCCCCATTGGCTATGGCCTCCTGGTTTGCCTGATTCATCTGATCCACAACAGCGCTTTGATTTGCAGCGGCCTCCTCGGCCTTCTTTCTCTGATATTCGGCTATCATGTTGGCAATGGTTGCCGCTGCTGCCGCCTCGGCCGCCTCAGCCGCCTCGTATTCCTTAATGGCTTTATCTATCTCTTCCTGCAGATCTTCCAGCTCCTTGGCGTTGGCCTGGATCTGGCGGCCTATTTCCGCCCGCTCCGCTTCAAGCTGAGCCTGGGCATCTTCATATTCGGCCTTTTCCGCCTCATATTCAGCCTTTATCTGCTCTGTTTCTTCCCGGGCAGCCACATATTCTTCCTGGAGCTCCCGGTCATTGGCCATGATCCCGCTCATATCATCCATGGCGGTGAGAAGCTCCGCAAAATTCTGAGAGTTGACGATTATGGAGAGAATGTTGAATCCTCCGCTCTCTTCCATCGCCCTTACCCTGGCCTGGTAGAGGGCCAGCTGCCGCTCTTCTTTGGTCTTGGCAGCCTCCACTTCCTCAGCTTTTTCCTCAATAAGCTTGGTATAGGTATCTATTTCTTCCGCCACCAGCTTCAGCTGCTCGTTGGCCAGCTTGTTCTGTTCGTCCAGAGCAGCCTTCTGCTCCAGTACATTTGACTGCTGTTCTTTCAGAAGCTCAAGACGCTCCTGACATTCCTTTACCTGATTTGACAGGTCGTTCTTCTGTGCCTGCAGATCATCCAGCTCATCGGCATAGGCGGACATCGGCACTACGCTGAATACCAGAGAGAGCACCATAAGCACAGTCAGCAAAACTGCAATCGTTGATACAATCTTCTTATTGTTCATTTTGATCTCCTTAACTGCATGGTCAGGCCCACAGGAAAGGCAGCTGTCGGCCCCGGGGCAATATACCCCATGGATGATAGACGCTTAAACTTTCAAATAGTTCCTGATGGCGTTTACTCCGCCGAACGCGCCCACGAGGATTCCCGTTCCCATGTATACTGCAAGGAGTGGTATGGCCACAGTGCTGAAGGGTACGACGGATATGAAGCTGCCCGCCAGGCCGCTGACCAGCTTCGTGCTTATCAGGGTATATATGCCCCATTCCGCAAGATAAGCTAGGCCGCCGCCTAAAATACCCAGCACCAGACCTTCCACCACGAAGGGCAGACGGATAAAGCCGTTACTGGCTCCCACCATCTTCATGATGGCAATCTCCTCCCTGCGCCCGAAAGTGGCAAGCTTTATGGTATTGGACATGATGAATACGGAGACGAACACCAGTATCACTATCAGTACCAGAGATATTATACTAACAATGTTGCGAACCGTGACGAAAAAGCTGGCATACTCCAAGTGGGCCAGGACCTTCGCTATTCCGTCCACCGACTCAAGAGCAGCCTTTGTTTCAGACATAAGGGCAATATCCGTCAGCTGAATGACAAAACGATGGCGGAAAACATCTTCATCTATGCCTACGCTGAAATCCGCGTCATACTGGCTCATGAAATTGTCCATAGCCTCGGTTCTGGATACGAACTGCACAGAGGCAATATTGGGTATCGCCTCAATGCTGCTTTGCAGAGAGGCGGCCTCAGCCTCGTCTTCGATGCTCTCATCCACATAGGCCACCATTTCGTTCTCGTTCTCCAGATCCTTTATCAGCGAGTCAATGTTCACCGACAGCAGGGAGAAGCTGCCCATGATAATAAGGCAGGCCATAATAATGGTGACCGACGCGAAGGACATGAAGCCATGGGTAGTGATGCTGCGGAATCCCTCGCGAATAAGATAGCTGTATCTACTCAATCTCATAACTGTAATACCCATCCATTCCGTCGCTGACCAGATTTCCTCCGTCAATAGTGATGACACGCTTTGAAAAAGCGTTGACCAGCTCCTTTTCGTGAGTCACCACAACCACAGTGGTGCCCATTTCGTTTATCTTTTCAAACAGCAGCATCAGTTCCAGGCTGCGCACCGGGTCCAGATTTCCGGTAGGTTCGTCGGCAACTATCATTCTGGGATTGTTCACCAGAGCCCTGGCTATTGCCACACGCTGCTGCTCACCGCCGGACAGCTCATTGGGCATACGCTTTTCCCGGCCCTCAAGCCCAACCAGCTCCAATATGTACGGCACCCGTTTTTTTATATCCTTGTTTGCGGCGCCCACCACCCGCATGGCAAAAGCCACATTGTCATATACGGTCATGTTTTCAATCAGCCGATAGTCCTGGAACACGACTCCCAGCGTGCGGCGCATTTTGGGCAGTTTGCGCCGTTTGATTTTACTCATATCGAAGTCATTGACGATTATCTCCCCGGAGGTGGGGCGTATCTCGCCGGTTATGAGCTTCATGATCGTAGTCTTACCTGAGCCTGACGGTCCCACAAGGAAAACAAATTCCCCGTCCTCGACGGTTATGTTCACCCCGTCCAGAGCCAGCGTGTTGCTGCTCTCATAGACCTTGCTCACATTTTTCATATGGATCATAGATAAATAGTCCTCCAAAGTGAAATCCAAAGGGTTTTTTCTATCTATATATAAAGCATCAGAATTCTCAGAACTTGCTGTTATTCAGGGAATCCAGATACTGCTTTACCATCATTGCCACCTTGAACACGATGGCGTGGTCAAATTCACGCAGATCAAGGCCGGTTATCTTCTTTATCTTCTCAAGTCTGTACACAAGAGTGTTGCGGTGTACATAAAGCTTTCTGGAAGTTTCAGAGACATTCAGATTATTTTCAAAGAACTTATTGATAGTCTCCAGAGTATCCTCGTCCAGGGTCTCTATGGGCTTTTTCTTAAAAACTTCATTGAGGAACATCTCACACAGAGTGGTAGGCAGCTGATATATGATGCGGCCCAGCCCCAGATTCTCATAGTTGATGATGCTCTTTTCACTCTCAAAGACCCGGCCAACTTCAATGGCCACCTGGGCCTCTTTATATTTATCCGCCAGTTCCCGAAGATGGCGGGCATTGGTGCTCACGCCGATGACGGTCTTGATGCCAAGTTCCTCCATCAAGGTTTTTTCTATGGTTTTGGCGGCTTTCATTATCTCGTCCGGACAATTTACAGATGGCAGGGATTTGACTACCACCACATCCGTCTCGTTGATATTGAGGACGAAGTCCTTCTGCTTATCCACGAACAGACGCTGCACCAGCTCCACCGCCGATACATCCGGGTTTTCCATCTGGCGCACCAGCAGGACCACTCTTGGTTCATCGGTGACAAAATGCAGCTCCTTGGCCCGGACGTACACGTCACCCGGCAGGATATTATCGGAGATAATATTTTTTACAAAAGCAGCTTTATTGTGCTTTTCCTCATAGTTATTTTTTGCTTCATTAAAGGCCACAGCCGAAATTGCGCAGATTGTTCTGCTCATCTGGTCAGTGCCTTCGGTAAAAGCGGCATAATCAATCTTGGGGCTGGGGGAGGACAGGGGGCAATATATACGGCTGCCGGTAGACACCGGCTGCTCTCCACCTTCAAAATCATAGAGGTGAAAATCATCGAGCCTGGAACCAATCATGGCAAGTTCGCTGCTGGCTACCACGAACCCCTGCTCATCTACTACGCCAATGGTTCTGTCTACGCTGTCTTTCATCTGGATAATAACATTCTGGAATATCCTGCTGGACATATAATCTTCCTCCTATATCTTACGCGCAGCCCGGCCGCACCTCTAATATGGTCAAAATACCATACCCTCTCAATTCTCTTTTTACATATTAACTCATTATTCTGTAATTTTCAATAGAAACAATCTCGCTTTTTTGTGAACTTTTTTTGCAATGTGTCTTTAACGCTCAAAAAAGTTATGCAAATTAGCAGGTTTTTATATCAAATGTTCCAGAGCATCCTGCCCAAACAGCATGTCCAGCTCCCTGTTCTCAAGCTCTCTGAAGCCCCCCGGCCCAAGTCTTTCATCCATTTTCAGGCCGCCGACAGCCAAACGTCGCAGCTCCGCAACCGGTGCTCCGCGACTGGCAAGCATTCTTTTTACCTGGTGATATTTTCCCTCCATCACGGTTACAAGGCAGTCTCCCGGGGCAAGTATTTTCAATTTTGCCGGAAGGCAGGCTGTGCCGTCTCCAAGCACAAGGCCTTCTTCAAAGGCTTTCACATCCTCTGGCCCCAATTTCCCATCCACTCTGGCCCGGTATAGTTTCCATATACCGGATTTGGGTGATATGACCCTGTGAGCAAAATCCCCGTCGTTTGTCAGCAGCAGCAATCCGCTGGTGTCCTTATCCAGCCTGCCCACGGGAAAGATGCCCATGCGCCTCATCTCCGCACTTACCAGATCCAGTACAGTCTTCTGCCTGGGATCCTCCGTGGCGCTGAGCACCCCGGCGGGTTTATCCATCATATAATAGTGAAACTTTTTGTAGCTCAGCTCACGGCCGTCCAACACTATATGGACGCTTTCAGAATCAAACCGTTTTTCCGGGGCTGTGACAGGGATACCGTCCACCAGCACCCGCCCGCTTTTTATTATCTGCTTCAGCTCACTGCGGGAGGCAATACCCATATCGCAAAGGAGCTTGTCCAGTCTGATCATACTTGTCTTCCCTTCTCCTTCCACAGCCGCTGCCGGCTGACAGCTTTTTTACTCCTCTTTCAGACAGTAAAGCCTGTACACCTGGTGCTCCGAGCTGGCACAGCAGAGGTAATCATCTTCAAGCATACTGCGAATGTTTGCGTTTGCGCCATCTGGTTCAAAAGATAAAACCCATTTTATTTTTGCTTGTCTAAACTCATCCAGTATTTTCTCTTCCAAACTCGGGCTGTTGCCTATCATCCACTGCTGGAGCACAAAGAATCTAAAAGCAGGTCTGATATCATTTTCCAGGTACAGGCTCCTGTAGCAATTAAAGGCCACAAAGCTGTTTCGATCTTCATAGGGAATTTGGGCGACGAGCTTGTTATAGTCGTCTCCATAGTCGATTATGTCCTCATAAGCCTGCGGAGGCACATACTCCGTCAGGCTCTTATATGCTTTCAATCCGGAGCTAAATATAAGAATAGATATCATCAGCAGGCACAGCACCCTGTTAGCTTTTATTATACCAGATTTATTCCCCGTTGTGCATAGCATAAGCACAGCCAAGTAAAGAAAGGGCAGCAGTATTATACCGTAATGGGCATAGTCGTTCAAGGTATAAATAAACGCAGTATTTGCTGTGGAGATGAACACCCAAAACCCAGCACATAGTCTGTTTTTATTATCGGTCAAAAGAATCCAGACACCACTGCCTATAAGGCACCAGCCGGTAAGATATTTCCGCACAGCAACCAGCATCTGCCAAAATCCCTGGGGAAACGCAGAACCCGAGCTGGAAAAATATTCTAAATTATACAGCAAGGTTCCATACCACATATCATAAATAGCCCCGTGAGCTGCAAAATACAGGCAGAAAGGCAGCACCAGTACAGCGGTGCCTGACAGAAAAAGAATAATATTTTTGAGTAATTCGATCCAACGCCCTTTTACTGCAAGTGCAACCGATATTAGCACCGTGCCAGCGCAAATTGCCAGTGAATTTGTCACCCTTGACATAAGTGCAAAGCCAAAGCATAATCCATATACAAAGGCCCAGCGTGGCTCATGACTCCAATTTCCTGAGTTAATCTCCCTGCTCCATCGATACATGAAATACAAAGACGCAAAAAGCAGAGGGAGAATATACTCCTCAGTTGTATTGCCTTCCTGCCAATTAACTACAAGCAAGAACGGCAAAAGCAATGCCAGGCACAGAGCCTTTTTCTCTCCTGCTTCTTTTAAAATGTGAAAAGCAATGGCCTCGCTCAAAGCCACGTTTAAAATCTGCAAAAAAAAGACCCCAATTTTTCCCGCCAGATAATACCCTGCTGCATTAATCAGAAAGATCATGGGACCTTTATGGTCGAAGAGTTCCACATACGGCAAATCCCCCTGGGCCCAGTATTTGCCGATGGTCTGGAACATTGCCGAGTCATATCCGAAGCCCGTATATAATGGGCTGGTACTTGGGGAAAAAAGTCCTGTGCCTATAAAGGAAGACAGCAGGAACGCAAGCCCATATACACATCTCTTTTTCACATCTTTCTTACCGCATCCACGCAGAATCAAATTAGCTCTAATATTCATCTCTCAACCCCGTCAATTCAAAACCGATTGCATAAAAAGTAGATTGCATACATAGTTGACCGTAGCATAGGTCTGTAGCAAAGTCCACATTTTCGGCATAATTGGCGCGTTTATTGGCTTTATTGGCAGCATATTGTGCCCGAGACATGAATAGTCTGTCTTGAGGTGAGAGGGAATGTTTAAAAGTCAAGTGCTGACCAAGAGAAAAGCCGCTTTGATCGTTGTTATACTGGCGGCTGTATTGCTGGGCCTGATACTTCTGCGCTGGTACAGCTCTCAAAAGAGCAGCTATGATATGTCCACTTTGGAGGGTCGGGAGGCCTTTCTTCTGGAACTGGGCTGGGAGATAGACCGCGATACGGAGGAGTTCCGCACGGTGGTGGTGCCTGAAAAGCTGGAGGGCATAATGAGCCAATATAACCGCATGCA
>OLRA01000742.1_pt1 | contig 42815 bp, 11 predicted proteins | sample 1673011 | NCBI WGS metagenome assembly OLRA01 (sample SAMEA3136746, study PRJEB25190) | human gut metagenome | reverse complement strand
CGTCTGCATCCTGGATACCGTTGTAATTTTCGTCCTCCCAGATGTAGCTTTCAATGGCTGCCGTTTCCACTGCGGTGATACCGCCGTCCTGTGTATCGTGATCTTCTGCCTTGACAATGTCATATGTTGCATCGCCAACGGTTCGGTCATAGTAGGTATTGCCTTCCGATGCCTTTGCCAGAATGATCATTTCATCCGGGCTACCATACAAGTTCCAGCTTCCTGCTACCAGGTCGCTGTCTTCCTCGGCTGCTCCAACACGGTATTTCGTTGCTGCATAGCCTTCCGGCATATCTTGCAACTGCAACTGATATCCTGCCAGATATTGTACTCCGTCAACTTCTACATAGGTTGGCAGATTTTCAAAACGGTAAATGCCATTCGATGCAGTTGCTACAGGAAGTCCAGTTGTTGGCGTTTCCTCGGTTTCTGCATCATCCGGTGTGGTGTCGTCTGCTGGTGTTCCGTTTGCTGTCAATACAAAGCTGTCATCCAGTTTCCAGATTTCTTCTGCTTCATCGTAATAGCTGCGGGTCAGCTTCAAGGATACGTTGTCCACACCTTGTTCGTCTGCATCCTGGATACCGTTGTAATTTTCGTCCTCCCAGATGTAGCTTTCAATAGATGCCGTTTCAAATTGTGTCAATCCACCATTATGCTGCGGTACCTCATTTGTCAGAATTGCCGGTGCGTAAACAACACCATCAATTTCTACGGTATGCTGCTTGCTGTCATCTTCTGCCTTAGAAGCAAGAATAATATGTGTCTCATCCTTCGCCAGCATACTGCCATCTTCAGGATTTAAGAAACTATTGGGCAGGTTTTCGTCAGAAGTTGCATAGCGCTTCGTTACAGCATACGAATTTGGAATAGAATCTGGATCTATCCACAATTGATAGCCATAAATACGATTTTGATTGCCGTCTTCTTCTGTATGGCTCAAATCTCTCGGAACATGTACGTCCAAATCCTCAAATTCATACGTGCCATTTTCAATCAATTTTGATACTTCAAAGGATTCATCCGGTACCCATTCGCCGTTTTCATAAATTTCTCGCTTGAGAATAACACGTAACGGTTCATCAAATGGCAATTCGTCCGCATTTTGCAAACCATCATAATTACGATCTTCCCAGATGGTGCCACGGATGATGCCTTGATCTGCCTGTTTCAAGCCAGCATCATAATGCGCCGTATCGGTTCCACAAGCCAGATCAACTTGACGCATGGTGCCGTTTGCATCCGGTACTTCCCGTACAGATGCCGAATTCCAATTGCCATTTTGATCGGTCTGTGCTTCCGCAGCAGGAATGAGGTACTCATTAGAAGCAGTCAGTACCGCATGATCCAGAACAAGGTCACTATCCAGTGTAGCATCTTCGCCGACACGATATTTTGTTGCCAGATAATTACCATGGAGGTTTTCCAAAGTAAGCTGATAACCTGCTACATAATCGACTTGTTCGATGCGAACCCACGTTGGCAGTTCTGATAATGTATACTTGCCGTCTTCTCCTGTTGTTGCAGTAAATACTGTTCCATTGGATTTCCATTCTGTGCCATCCCAATAATACTGGGTTGCCCGAACGGTAACATTGGCAATTGCTTCCCGATCTGCATCGGTGTAGTCCGCTTCCGCATCGTCCTGTAAACCATTATAGTTTTTGTCGATCCAAATTTTGCCTGAAATGTCTCCGGTTTCCAGCTGCTTAAAGCCTGCATCATATCCGGAAACATCTTCCTTGCAGAGGATGTCCTTTCCATCTATGTTATAGAATGACTGATTGGCATCTGACTCATTCGTGTCTGCTGCCGGGATGATGTATTCCTCTCCAGCAGTGAAATATCGGCTTTGTTCCTCTAAATCGCTGTCCTTTGTTGCATCATCGCCCTGGCGATACCAGGTAATGGTAGCATTATCCGGAACCGCACTGGTCATTTTCAGCTTATAGAAACTGAGGTATGTCTTTCCATCCACATTGAGGAAAGTTTCTACCTGATCAAAATGATACTTGCCATCTGCGCCAGAAGTTGCAACTCGGTTTGTTCCAGTAGATATATAAGTGCCATCTTGGCAGTAATATTGTTCCAATGTAATTTCTACACCAGAAATACCAACCTCGTCTGTATCCTGTACGCCGTTATAATTTTGATCGTCCCAAATATAGCCGTCCACTTGTGCCTGCTCCACTTGCTTCAAGCCGCCGTTCCAATTTTCTTGTGCTGCGACAGCATCCGCAAGATCATAGGTCTTTCCAGCATATGCAACACAATATTCCTGTTCGCTCTCCGCCTTGGCATCTGCTGCAAGAATCAGATACTGATCTGTTGCAGTCAGATAAATGTCTTTGCTTTGATACGGATCGGAAATCCAGAATTTGCTGTCACCGCCTGATTTGGTGATGCCATAGGTAATTACACCAGCATCATTCATTGGCAGTTGATCCAATTTTACTTGATAGCCTGCTAAATATCGCTTTCCTGCTACTTCCACATAAGTAGGAAGCTGCTCAAATTGATAAGTACCGTCATCCGCAGTCTGAATGGTTACCGTACCATCCGGCTGTTGATTCCACCGTGTACCATCCCAGTAAGACTGTTCCAGGGTAATTGACAAGCCACCAAAGCCGGTTTCATCCTCCTCCATGTTGCCATCATAATTGATGTCCTCCCAAATGGTTCCGCTAATGGAAGAAGTCTGGAAAGCATGAATACCGCCTTGATATGCGTTATGAATCTTCTTACTTTCTGTCCAGTCATAAAGAATTGCAGTGTCATCTGTTTGACCGTACGTACGAGTATAATAATCATTGTACTGCGGTGTGTCACCGGTTCGCTCTCCTCGGAACGATTCTGCCTCTGCTGCCACAATCAGATATTCTTTCTGTCCCATAAAGGTCAGCGTAGATTCTTCCAAATGCAGCTGATTGTCATTTGCAAGAACAGTAACTGCATAGCCATCCGGCAATGCATCCAGATGCAGCTTGTACCCTGCCAGGTAGCATGTTCCATCTACTTCTATATAAGTTGGAATCGCATCAAATTGGTATACGCCACTGGCATCTGTCGTTGCAGTTTGTGTGGTATCAGTCTCCTGCCATGCTGTGCCGTCCCAATAGAACTGACACAGTGTCAAATGCAGGTTGCCGTAACCACTTTCTGTTTCGTCCAGAACTCCGTCATAATTGACATCCTCCCAAACGATTCCCTTCAGCATTGCAGTTTGAATGGCCTTTAAACCACCGTTATAATCTGTCACGGTTTCTTTTGCAGTTACTATGTCATACTGTACATTGTCGTAAGTCCGTACATAATAAGTATGGAATCCAACCTCTCCGCTGCCAGTATTGCCGTGTACAGCCTGCTTTGCCAGCAGAATGTAATCTCCTGCTTCCTGAAAATCTACGGTATGATCGGCATGGCTTTCCTGCGTTTGTGCCAACAGGTCGCTGTTGATAGAAATTCCGGTGAGATCCAATACCTGATACTTCGTTACAGCAAATCCATTTGGCACCGCCTTCATCCGCAGCCGATAGCCTGCCAAGTACATCTCGCCATTTACGCTTAGATAAGTTGGCTGATTCTGGAATTGATACATACCCGTTTTGGCATTGGTTTGCGCAGAAAGTGTTTGATAAAGCTGCCATTGCTGGTTTTCATCCAGGTAATACTGATCCAGGTAAACAGTCTGTGCTGTTTCCATTACCGTTTCCCCAATGTTTTTCAAACCGTCATAGTTCTGATCCAGCCAGATGATGCCTTGGATATCGGCTGTTTCAAATTGCTTCAAGCCGCCATTATACTGATTGATGCTGTCTTGCTTCAAAATACTGTCATATTGTTTTTGTGTCACTGCATCCGTCAAATCATACGGTGTATTGCCCTGAGATTCCTGTGCAACTAAGAAGTAATCTCCATGATCCGGTGCAGTCAGATAGTTGGTTTCTGCAATCCAATCGCTGTCAATTGCAGTATCATCCGTTGCTTGCTGATACCGTGTAACTGCATAACCATTCGGCAATTTTGCGCAAATGCGATAATATGCCAGGCAATCTGTTGTTCCTACAATGAGGTGCGTCGGAACATTGGCAAATGTGTAAATGCCATTCTTATTGGTTGTTGCCGTTCGATCAGAATCTGTCTTGACATACTGCTTAGATGCAGGATCGTAGTAATACTGTTCCAATGTTACAGAAACACCGCTCTTACCCTTTTCCGCAGCATCCTGTATGCCGTTATAATCGGTATCTTCCCAAACAATTCCCTGAACGGTTGCAGTTTCCCGCTGCTTGAGACCTGCATCCAAATTTGCATAATCTCTTGCCTTGACCAGATCGTAGTATTTCTTTTCTGCTTGATCCGGTGTGTCAATGTTCGGAATGTTTGTTTCACAGATAAATGCCCAATTGTAGTCCACATAAGATTCTGCTGGAGCATTTTGTGTACCTGCCGTTGCTTCCTGTGCCAGAATCAACATTTCATGCCGATTCTTCTGCACTGTAATTGGCAGAGAGCCCGTTTGCTGACTATCCTCCACAGTATCAGAATCTGCTACAGCCAGCTTGCTGTATACCACATCCGGATCTGCATCATTCCAATACTTGGTTGCTGCATAGTCGGTCGGAAGTGTTTGCAGAATCACCTGATAACCAGCTAGATACAGTTTGCCATTTTCCTCTACGAAAGTAGGCAAATCTGCAAAAGTATAGGCGCCGGATTTGGTGGTTTGATGGGTTCGATAGGTTCCATCTACCAATACCCACTGATCCTCTTCATAGCGATACTGCTGCAAGGTTACAGTAGCTGGGTTTTTGCTGCTGCTGTAAAGCGGTTCCTTTTCATCCTGGATACCATTGTAATTGGTATCTGTCCAAACAACGCCCTGAATGGTTGCTGTTTCGAACTGCTTCAGTCCACCGTCATATCCAGAATAGTCTGTTGCCTTGATGAAGTCATAAGCATAAGCATGATCGCCCGTATGCAGCTGTGCATCATCGTAAAGAATGTAAGGTTCAAAATAGGTATTTCCATCGATGCCGGGTTCTGTTTCCGGCTTGGATTTTTGTGCTGTGATGAAATAATCACCGTCTGCCGGAGAAGTCAGATACGATGCGATATCATAATTGGTATATCCTGCACCATACTGATCATTTCGTGCAATCAAATGACTATCCAGTTCCTGCGCTTCCATGCCGTCATTCTGGCGATAACGAGTTACTGCATAATGCGTTGCATTGCTTGGCAGAGACAATAGTTTCAAGCGATAGTGTGCCAGCACTTTTTCACCATTCTGTTCGGCATAGGTCGGAACACCTGAGAAGGTGTACTTTCCATCGCTGTCAGTTTTTACAATGCGGTTTCCACTCGGTACTGCAACATAACTGCCATTTTGCAAAATGTACTGTTCCAGTTGGATTTCTGCACCAGAAATGCCTTGTTCATAGAACTGTGTAATGCCGTCACTTGTTGTGATGGTGTTGCGAATACCGTCATAGTCAAATGCTTCCTGATATAGACCTGCCGCATTGGTTCCATTGTCATCCCAAAGATAGCCTGTTACTTCAGAGGTTTGAATTTCTGTAAAGCCGCCGCTGTAATCCAACAAGCGCTGTGCTTCACTCATGTCATAATAGGTATCCTTGTATGCTACAAGATTGTCATTCCGATCGGTGTCTGTCTGTGTGGTTTCGCCAGCAACAAGAATCATGTGTTCTGCTTCGTCATAGTTATGATACGTTGCCGTGACATTGCCACTTTCATCGTAGTCATGCCATTCATCTCCAATGAGATAATATGACCATGTTCCCTTATACTGTAAATCGCTGTTTTCAGCAGAACGGGAAGTCGGATACTGCTTGTACTTGGTAATGGCATACTTTTGATATAGATCTGCATTTTTGTCCGGATTGATCCATACACGATAGCCAGCTAAGCACTTCTTGCCATCCTTGTCATAGAGACTGGATACATTCTGGAATACATAAGAACCAGATTCTGCGGTTTGAATATCCCGATCTTCTGCTTCGTTCCGAATCCATTCGCCGTCATCGTAATAGAATGCCTGTAAGGTAACGGTAACACCGCCAATTCCCTTTTCAAATGTATCCCGAATACCATTATAATTTTCATCGTTCCAAATCCATTGACCAATAAATCCACGAGAACCATCTACAAATCCCAAAGAAACATGATTGTTAATCTGGAAAGTCTGTCCATCTGCTTCAAACAGCGGAGCCTGTTTTTCGTCATACGGAATACCAGTCAAGAACGGTCTGGTTCGGAAACTGCCCACTGCCTTGGTCAAATCGTTGTCATCTTCCGCAGCAAGCGGATCATTGTGCAGAGTAAAAGGAGATGGTTTATATGGTACTGTAGAAGATCCATCGTATTTTGCCACTGCTACATAATTTTGGTTCGGATATAGGCGGAATTGATAGTATCCATCTGTTCCTGTGCGGAATACTGCTGGATTTCCATCCCCGTCTACCGCAACTTCTGCTGCAACGGTTCCGTTCGCATCGACTTCATGCATTTCAACCAGAACATCTTCCAGTTTTGGCTCGTCTTCCTGCATGATACCGTCACTTTCCACCGTTTCCTCTTCTGTTCCGGCATTTTGAATGGTTTCATCTACCCATGCCCATCCGCCATAGGTATACCCTCTGGATACACCCAGCATATAGGAGGTCATCGCGGTATCATATGTTTCATGCTTTGCAGCATCTTCTTCCACAGCATTCACATGAATCGGTGCAGTCTGTACAACCAGATGTCCAATGGAATTCTTCATGTTTTCTGCCGTGTTGAATATAGCAGCAGTATCGTCGCTGCCGATACCATCATAAATTGCAGCACCGTTTCGATACACCTTAATATTGGTCTTTGTCTGTCCCAATTCTCTTGTGGTAACAGAATACTGATCGTATGCCTCCGGAAGTGTATACCGCAGCAAGTAGTCACCCGGCGTCAAATTAGACAGAATAAAGTATCCCTGATTGCCGTAATAATCGCTTTCTGTGGTATATGTAACTGGCCCGTCAAATGTATATTGATAAGCAGTTGGATTGTTATCTACATTGGTCAGGTACGCACCGGTTTCCTTATCCCGAATGACGTAACGTGGACGTTCCGGATTGGGGTTGGTTTCCGGTTCTGGATCCGGTGCAACGGCATCGCCGTTTACATTAACCGAATAGCCCTTTGTTGTCAGTAATTCTACGACGACACCATTGATACCAGGATCATCTGGCTTTCCGTCAAAGTCAATATCGGTTGTCCATTGACCAGTTGGCAGCATCCGTCCATTTTCTGCCTTTGCATATTCTGCTTCGTTGCACTGGGCATCGTAATTGAAGTCACTCCAAACGTAACTACCAAGATAACCCTTTCCGCTCGGTGCAGAAATATATGCGCCAGCCTGTCTGTTTTCCAATAGTTCATAAGAGCTTCCAATTGCAGAGCTGCTATGGAAACCGCCTGCAAAGGTGTTCCACTGTGTGAATGCCTTTACCTGCTCCTTAATACGCTCAATGGAAGCAGCACCTTCCAAGCCTACTTCCGGTGTACCAACATATTTCGGAAGGTTCAGCGGTGCGTGCAGTTCGTAATAGAGTTCCATCCGATTTTTCTTAGAAATTTGTGCATCAGCACTGCTCATCTCTGCCCAAATCGCACGAATACCACGAATCAAAGTTTCATATTCCGTATCGGAAATCTGACCGGATTCATGATCTTCCATCAAATCCGAAAGCTTTACAAAATATGCACTTTTTCCCCGTACATTGCCGTACAGATCCTCATAGAATTGCTTCTTTTCTGCATCTGTAAAATCAGAAGATGGAATTGGAAGCTGACTGGTATCTTGTAAGAGGTAGCTGCCATTCTTCTTCGTAATTGGCCCTACCCAAACACTATACGCCTCTGGTTCGAGGTTAACCGTTGTGCCGTCAGACTGAATCCGCTTCAACTGTACCGAATCTGGAATCAGGTATCCATTCCAGGTAGAATTTCGGTGTTCCTCTGCGTTGGTTGCTTTGGTATCTCCATCATAAGGCAATACATCATAAAACAGAATTTTATTGTATACTGTATCACTGTCGGAGCTATTCTGCAACGATGCTGAATAGGAGTATGCACTGCCCTCTGGTACACGAACCGGTATTGCAGTTTGTACAGAGTCCAAATCGGAAGTAGCGGTTTTCATCTGTGTAACCGTATTGACCGACCGCAGAGAAAGTGCCTGTGACGTGATGGTGATTGCCATATCACTGCTGTTGTTGTTTGCATTGACATCATGACTGTCTACTTCGTAGGCAACCATCTTTACCTTATCCTGCTTCGGCGGAATCAGCGGATTAAATGCGCCGTCCTTAAAGCCGTATGCCTTTGCCTGCAACAATTCTGTCGAAACCATATTGCTATTGGTGGTATCCAGCGGCACCATCATATCGATTACGATTCGCAGCCCCGGACTGAGCGTTCCAGAGAATTTAAAGTTAACAATTTTTCGGTTTAATGCTGTAGTAGAAATTGGTTTTGTTATAAAATATGGATTTGGATTCTTCTTGGGGTCTAGATCCATGCTTGCCTCATCGACATCTGCATAGGATTTGTTTTCCAAGTCCACTCCATCCAAGGTGAGATCGCCGGCATTCTGAAGAGAAACAAATTCTCCCTTTTCATTTTCAATGTGCCAAGTCCACTGTGGCGTTACGCCATCCAGATTCTCTGCCAATTTTGTTACAACAGTGTTTCCGTTTTCATCTTCTGTGGTCTCTGCAACATTCTTATAATGATTGCCGACATAGTAATTTTCAATGCTGCCATTCGAGTCATCCTGGTATGCTACATATTGGAAAGCATCTTCGGAAAGGGTTTCCAAATACGGCAATGCCAGTGAAATGGTCGGATTGGACAAATTATCGTCTTCTACATCCTTTTGACCATATTTTTCTGTCTTTAAAATATCATGGCTCAAGTTTTTGTAAGTAACCGTGTACTTCATCATCTTGCTGACATTGCTGTCAATGCTGGTGATGTTTTCGTTCCATGCAAATTCTGTTCTTGCAGCGCCGCTGAAATATCTTGCACTAATATCAATACCCAGCCATGGAAGCTGCGGATCCAGATAGAATCCGACTCTGGAACGAGTACCGGAAACGGCATATTTGAAGTCATCGCTTCGTAAAATAACGCTTGCAAAATGATTGTTGTGCAGGGCAATCGAAATTGCCTGATTTTCCGGCTGCGTCATAAATGCAACACGTGCACCATTTTCCTTGATGTTTTCACTCAATGGTTCCAGTCCATAGCCATTCGGATCCATCTCGTTGCGGTCTTGTCTGCCGTCTGTTGCATCGTCCGCATCTACATCCAGATACAATCCCTTTGGCACTGGATAATAACGAGGTGCTTCGGCTGCATTCAGCGTCAGCGTGTTTTCTGTAAATCCTTCTGTACGAATCACCCAGCGTACCTGCCGAACGGATTTTCTCAGATTGATCTGAGAAAGCTGCTGTTTCAGCTGTTCATTGGTATTGTCAAAATGCAGGGCGCTTTCGTTTAATGAGATGGATACATTGGCATCTAGTGCGTAGCCTGCCTCATCACCAATCTGTACCCACCAGCTGGTACCTTTTCCACTATTGGCATATGCATTGGAATAAATACCATCGTCCTGCTCCGTTTCCGGTGCAAGGAAGCCAGTTTCCTGATCCGGCGCAGTACTGATCAGTACATACGGATAAACTTTCAGATGCTTTGTCAGAATATCGTGTGCTTGTTCTGCATCCGCAGCATATTCTGTTTCCAGTTCAGCAGCAGACGGAATTGCCCACTTACCAGTGGAGATTTCCGAAACAATCGGATAAACCAACTCGGATACATGCGGGGTTACACCTGCATAATTGACCGGTGCTTCCTGATCCGTACCACGCAGAGTTGCATAATTTGCGAGATTATAATTGACCACAAATTCATGAACCGATGCTGTATCATTGGAAACTTGGTCGATGTAGCTGACAGTATGATAAGCCTGCTTGATGTGCGGGTCTTCTGCAATGACAATGGAGGAATTCGGGTCGTTGACACGAACACGCTCATAATTCAAATCCGCACGAATGGTGGTCTTTGGTGCAATTACCGCTACTTTTGCAGAGGACGCAATTAAGTAGATTCCACCTGGTGTTACGCCGTCAAATGGTTCCATCGTTGGAAGTGCGCTTGTCTTGGGGTGATCGGGATCATTGATCCGCACCGCATTTTGCAGCAGCATTCCTTCCATGGTTTGTCCGTAGAAATTAAAGTCATACGTATCATAAGCGATATCAGATGCCGAAACTTCCTGCTCCTGCTTCTTCTCGTAAACTAGATTTCCATATGCATTGTAGACATCATTTCCATTTGCATCCTTTTTCGGCATTAAGCAGCCGCCACGTGTATGATAGGTTCCATTCTCGTCTCGTTCTGCAAATAGGCCATCTTTGGTAATTGCAAATTTTCCATCTGTCTGCTCGAAGGTCACATAAACTTTGGAATAATAATCTTCCCAACTGCTTTCTGTATCATCCGGCAGTTCCAGATTATCAATTCTTGTTTTAATTTTAAAGTTAAGAGATCCGTTGAAATAACCAGCCGGATGATAACCTGCTACATAGGTATTGTCATCGTTGCAGTCAAATCCTGCCTCCGGTGGAGTGGTAATTTCAAATACCAATGTTTCACCGCCGCGCTTTGTAGCGGAATCTGCTCGTGTCAGCTGAAGGGATTCATTTTCTGCCGGCGCAACCTGATCTGCAAAATAGCGCTGCGTCAGTTCAATGCCCCATCCGGCTGCCTTGGCTTCCGCCATGGTCAGCTTCTGAGTAGTTCCGGATTTATCGGTATATTCCAAATAGTAGTCATCCAACGTATCGTCTTCGTCCCAATACCGTACCTGTTCCGGCAGCTGGAATGTTACCACCATTTTTGCATGGAAGATGCTACCACGATAACGGTAATCGTCTCCGGACTGGCTGGACACCTTGGCACTATACCAGAGAATATCGCTATAATCAAAGTCCTTGCCACGATACTGATAATTTTGACGGGTTTCTATCTCTTCCAGGTCTTCCTGATTTCCGGTAAATCCTTTCAGACCCAACTCGGTTTTCTCCGCAGCCACCATATTTTCTGCCTTCAGAGAAGGTGTCTGCGTGCGAATCTTTAAGGTATTTACCACACCGGAATCCTGCATGATCAGTGACGACGTAATATCAGTAAAGATCATATCCGTCTGGTCATCATAGAGGGAGACATCTCCGTTTAATGCCGATCGAATGCTTTCCGAAAGCGGCTGATTCTGACGGTATTCGTCCATTTCCATGGCTTCATTTTCTGCATACCGCTTCATATTGCCCAGCATGTAAGTTCCATCTTCATATTTATGCTGTAGTAAAACATATGGATCTGAACTAGTAGTGGAAAGACCATCCTGATCGGTATCCGGCCGCATTGGCAGAGTATCCTCAGACTTGTAGTATTGGGTATCCTTCCAGTCGTGATAGTAACGAATTCCCTTTGCAGTTGCTGCAACAGCATCCTTCCGCTCATCTGTATGCCGGAAGGCATAGGTGTAATATGTATTGACAATTGGTGTAATCACTGCCTGCGAGCAGACCGTATAAGGATTGTTCTTGATGTCATCATCCGTCAGGAATCGATATGCATGTACCTTACTGGAAACATAGGAATAGTTGTTCAAGTAATTTTGCAGCAGATCTTCTTCCTCTTCCCCGTTGATGATATCATCCGGTTCTGCATAGGTAAAGGTCTTGATACAGAAGTTGTAGAGCGATCCATTTTGAATGGATGCATCCTTTTTCGACTTCTCTGCCAGCTGAGCAGTTGTCATTGCCTGTTCGGTATCGTTTTCTTCTTTTGCAAAAATCTGTACAACATAGCGCTTTGTGGATGCATCATAGTAGACTGCTGTATCATACAAAGCTGCCTGATCGGACAATTCCGTGGTGGCGTCCTTTTGATACAACTTCCATTCCAGCTTTTTCGCCTGATTCTTTGTGTTGTCAACGGTAAAACGAGAACCATCTGCTGCCACCGGAACAATGCCATATGGCAGAATGTTCGTAATAACCGGAAGAGAAAGTGTTCCCTTTTGACCGCCGTCTGTTCCATAGCTATGCAATGCCTTTTCATTGTTATAACCATTCGTTCCAGCCGAACCACTATAACCATACGCATCCCAATAATAGTTGTTCTCTACATGAACATTGAGCCAGTTTACTTCTCCTTGGGTTTCTGTATAGTACTGCTCTACTGTCTTTCCGTACATTTCTGCTTCATCTGTACCGATTGTTTCACTAATGGTTGCCCAGCTGCGAACCAATGGCTGACGCTGCACGGCTCTTGTTCCAGCTTCTGCGTAGAAGACAGTGGTACCCTTACTATACCAATCTATTTGCTGATTGTTGGTGAAGTGATAACCGTTTTCATCTCGGATCACTTCCTTATTTTGGATGTTGTATCCATTTACAGAAGGCGTATTGGGAGAAGCTGCCAAATATTTTAAAGTTTCCAGCTGCTGATCCGAATAATACCAATGATAATACGCAGGACTCCAAAGGTAATCCATACCACCCAACTGATTATGCTGTGCCAATGTTTTGGTAGAACCATCCCAATGGTCTACATCATAAATCTGATAGTAGAGGGCATTTTCACTATTTTCCGTTATATAGGGCTGTGTCAGAACACGATCATACCAAGTGCCACTTGTGGCATTGCTGTATACTCTTGCCGGAAGCTGTACCCGTAAGATATACCCAAAATCACTGCCCCGGTTATACCACTTTTTCAGCGGTGTTTTAACTGTAATTTTTACAACATACGGGGTGTAATCTTCTGCTGCATAGTATGCCGTATCGTCATCCCGCAGTGCAGCATTTTGTGCCGCATCCCGCATGGAATTCGGAGCAAGGTAGATAGGATTCTTTGTCTCAGGGGTTTGAATCAATTCTGCTTCTATATTTTGCGCATCAATTGAATCAAACTGCCCCGATTTGGAATCTCCGCTGTTGGTGTATGCCAAGATCTGCGAAACATCCAGATTTCCATCTGCATCTACTACCGGTTTCATTCCATAAGCAAATGTATATAGGAATGTGACGCCATCCAGATTCCAGTCTCCATAGTTGTATGCTTGCAACTGTACCGTTGTATCCTCATCATATTCCAATGCAACTGCACCGGAACGATCGGTAATGGAATTTACAATATTTCGATAGGAGTAATCACTGTGAGATTCATTCCATGTTCCAAAATATGCATAATTGGGGTTAACCGTTGCATCCGTAAAGTCCCCGCTGGTTTTCTCATACTGGATATTTCCTTTTGCACTTAGGAATTCTGAACTTGTAGCAAGCCATGCCTTTTGCAAGTGCAGACGTGTTTCACTCCAAATAACAGGCGTATCCTTTGTCGCATCCAATGTTTCCCAATCTGCATGATCTGCATTTCGCATATGCATTGCCAGTTTGAACCAATCCCGATTGGCACCATTTGCCATATAGGCAACTGTCTGCGGCAGCATCTGTAATTGATCTACTTCTGTAATATCGGAATTTGCATTGTATTTGACAGACTGCCAATTCTTCGCAGTTTGGGCATCTTCGTCCAACAGGACATTGTTTTGTCCGCTGATGGTTCCAGTTGTAGTAGAAGAACCCGGAATATGTGTCATGGTCTGATCCAGGAATTCCCACATATCTACCTGTGTATTCTTATCGGCACTGAAACCAATATCATGCATCAAATAATCCATATCCATTTGGATGGTGTTATTTTGTACTTGTTTGTAGTTGATATTGGCATTATAGTTGTTGGAGAAACCTCCCGGCAACATGGGATACAGATTTCCATTCGGGGAAAGGGACTCTGAACCATAATGAATTAAACCGTACTGATAGTACTCGCCAATTCGTGGGAAATATGCCGGATGCAGTCCGTCCGAATCCATGGTAGATTCTGTTGCATCTTCTTCATAAGTGGAAGTAGTATATACCATCGGCAGGTCTTCCTTCCGGATAGTGGCAGAATAACAGAATTCAATCTGCTCACCAGGCTGCAAAACGAAATCTTTTGCAGGATCATCCTTATAACGAAGACGCAATTCATATACCGTAAATTGAATTTGAGCGGTATTGTTTTCAGTCAGTTTCAAGTCTGCAAATGCTTTTTGGCTGCTGTTTCCAGTTTTATAGCCATCGGTATATGCCATCTTTCCGCCGTAATCATATCCGGTCATATCGGTGGTCTTATTCGCTAAATAAAGCTCTATATTTTGCAGGGACTGTTCGGTACCATCTGCATGCAGAATACGCAATCCAAAATCAGATATGCCATCGCCAACTTGATAGGAATCATATGCAGATGCAGCGAAGTATTCCGGCAATTTATCATAGAACACCGGATTAATGAGTCTGCCTTCTTCTCCGGCTTGCGCATTGTTTTTTAATGCTGCAAGGTTATTTTGCAGGGTAACTTTTTGCCAAATTACATCTCCCGGACGATATCCGGTCTTTTGTACTGCTGCTTCACTGTAAGCGGCATTGGCGGCTGCCTGTGTCTCAAAGGTCTGAGTGTGGAATGTTGCAATCGGATTTTCACGATAAATAGCATGGGTCAATTCTCGTTTGTCACTCGTCTGAATCGAATGCGCTGTAGCAGTTGCGGTTTTTGCAACTGTGCTGTTTCCAGAAGCAGCTACCGTTACTGCATATTCGTCTTCACTATGAACATGCGTATACGTATTGACTGCTGTAAAGTGCTGGGTATAGGTATCTGCTTTCTTAGCCGTTCCGTCTGTAAGATCCTGATATCTTCCGACACCGGTCAACTTCACATTTTCCAATGTTACCTTTGTTTTGGAAGTGCTGCTAAACTGCGTTTTGGTATCAAAGCCATTGAGATCGTAGTATACCCAACGAACGCCTACTACATTCGGCAAATCTGTATCTGTCATTTTGGCAGTTGCCTGCTGATCGGCTGCACCCGCTGTATAAGTATAGGACTTCCAGGTCAGTTTCAAAGCACCGGTATCATCCTGCTGGAAAGCAATATTTTCATCTTCTGCAAAACGTGGATCTGTAGAAGGTTCTGCCACCGCATAAAGCAGTTCTACCTTTTGGTACTTGTCAGCGGATTCATCCGGAACAGTATAGGGTTCTGTCAATTCAAATCCACGGTAATAGTGAATGCCAGTTTCCTTTTCCTGTTTTTCCAGGAAAGATACCTCTACAGAATAGGTGTCACAAAAATGTCCAGTTTCCTGATACAGATCACGAATCGTAAGCGATGCACCCTTGCCGTCATAGTTTTGCTTGAGGTTGTCTGACTGGTAAGTCAAAGTGACCGGTGCGGTGGACTGATACTGCAATGTATTTTGTGTATGTGCATAATATTGTACCTGTCCTGCTTCATCTGCTTTGGTATACCGATAGTAATAGGTATATCCGGCAAGGTCAGTCGTTCGTGTTGCATAGGTATTTGAATTGTTTGGCTGATAGTTTCCGCTTCCAGTGGTGTTGTAAATTGCATATTGCGGATAGGTGTGCTTGGGCGCAGCGTATACCTTGACATTTGCAGTTCCCACTGTTACGTCATCATAACTTCCATTGTTTTCGGTCAATTGGGTTACAACACGAATGTAGATGGTTTCACCAGGTGCAATTTGATCGTCATGGTTGGTTCCCTGTCCCAATTCTGCAACCAGACGCTGATAGCTGGTTTCTTCCGGATCTGCTTCCTCAGAAGCAAGCAGGGCATACTTCACGCCTTGGGCGGCTGCAAGGGTGGCAGCACCGTCGGAAAGTGTAGCAGAAATGTCCGCTACCGGAATATTTTCAGAAGCATTTCCCGTTGCCTGTACTGTTCCGTCTGCATCTACAACATCCCAGCGAACAATCCGCTGTCCTGCTGGAACCGTAAAATCAACCGTTGTATGCTCCAATGGAATTAATGCATTTTTGTCTGCACCAACTGCCACTGTATACGCTACATAATCATACGGAGACAGGTGCAGATAATCAACTGAATCGATGTTGCCAGCCTTGGAATCTAAATCATACATCTTGGTACGAGATACCGTTACATCCAAGATACCTGTTAAATTCTTGATTGCATAGCTGGTCTTTTTGGTACTTCCCTTTGCAGTGCCGTCTACATTGGTATAGGTATAGATATCCGCATTCGGGTCAATGGATGTAAAGGTTGCAGAAAGATTGTTAGTTGCAGTTTGTTCTGCATAGGAATTGGGGCTCTTTCCAAAGGATGGCGTAGAATCGGCATTCCATTCATTCGCTACAAAATCTTCTGCGGTACGATCCACATAAATACCGTCATATAGGAATGTGCAGGTGTTCTTTGTCTGATCTGCTGACAGATACTGTCCGTCACCCAAAACGGTTTCGGTACGAGTTCGATCTGGATGCTTTGCTTGGAAATCCAGTTGGAAACTGTCAACATATGCTTTCACATATGGTTTTTGATTCGTTCCGTTGGTGTAGGTGGGGAGGAAGGTATCGGTTCTCTTATACATCTGCCGCAGAATGTTTTCTACATCGATGCTGTAGACTGCTTCTCCCGATACGGTTTCTGTCTGATCGACATAAGTAATATAAGTATCATCTACCAAATTGTCAACGCCAGTGCCATGCACCACACGAACCGGAAGCTGCGTGCTGCCAACTTGAAGCACCAACTGTGCAACTTCAAACCAATCTCCATCCAAAAGGAACGCTGGCAAGTAGATATGCTGCAAGCGATATCTACTATCCATGGTATTGACAGTGGAAGCCGTTTCAATTCGAGCAGCCGCCTCTTGTCCTTCTGCATTGTTTCGATTCTGGTTGTACAGTTTGACCTGATACAGACCTGGATTCGGAGTATTGTTGTCTGTCTTGTAGTCATAATACAGATTTTCTGATGTGCGTCCCGATCTGGTCAGCAGTTCATAGCCTGCCTTGAAATTGATCAGGTAACCCATTAAGATTGCGTTGTCTGTATTAGAATAGATCTCCTGATCCGGTGCATAATCTGTCGATACACTAGTTTTGGCGATGTTGGTGCCATACTTATCGTCATCTTTTTGGTCAATGGCGTATGGTTTTCCGTGTACCAGAATATCCCATGTATTGGAGTTATGTGCGTCTGCTTGTTCTTTGTCCGTCAATTCCGCAGAATAATCTCCTGTTCCCGGAATATTATACAGAGTCATGCTGTAATCTGTGACAAATGTATCCACACCCAGTGCAATAACATAACTTCCATTCTCTTTTTGGATGGTATAGGTAGGTTCTACCTGTGGGGCATCTGGTGTTGGATCGGCAGCATTTTCTGCTGCATCTGTATCATCGGATTCTGTTGTATCCTTTGGCTTTGGCGTATAGGTAAAGGAAATGTTCCAATCTTCCGTTTCCCCATATAGTTCCTTTAGCTCTGCTACCGGTACAGAAACGACCTGTGCAGTACCGAGTATTTCTCCGTCTGTATTTTTGGCGTTCAGAGTAAAGGTGATTTGATCCTGATCCTGGAAGTATTGATAAATTTCCTTTTTGATCTGAATGCCTGTTGTCAGGAAGCCCTTATAATCATAGGTATCGTCCGGCTTGGTTTCCGGAAGCGTATCCGACAAAACAACCCGATCGGTAAAGGAAAGTTTCTTGACCCAGTCATATTGATCCGTACGAACATAGGGGCTTGCCATGCTCCAATGATATTCATTGTTATTTGGTGCTGTACGAGAGTTGGACCAGTACACATACGATGTCGGAACCGTGATCGTTCTTCCCTGCCGATAAAATGAAATGGCGTAGCTGTTGTCATTGCCGAATTCTGCCTTACGATTGGTTGAAGTAGACGGTGTTTCTCCAACACCCTTCAAAACATTATCCTGATCATTGACAATGTGAACCTTTGTGCTGGACTGTAAATGCTGTGCTGTATAGCTATTAATGCTGTACGTCCAATAATAGCCATGGCTATAGCTGTGTTGTGGACTCCAACCGTAATAGCTGTTTCCAAAAGACCAATTGGATTCCTTTGTTGTTTCGCCAGATTCTACACGCTCTTTACTTCTGTTATTGGTGGTATTTCCGACTGTCACATCAGCATGTGCTGTGGCAACCGCTTCTTCCATGCGGTAAAAACGTCCGGTTACTTCAAACATACCCTGTGTAGAAGAATCTGTTTGGTCATACCAAATTCCGTAGTTCGGAGAAGCAGCTGTCTTGCCATCGTTGTTTACAGTTTGATACCGGTTGATATCAATGGTAACGATCACTTGCTTGACTGGATTTGCCGGCTGCTGTCCCTGATAACTTTCCGGTTTCTTATAATAATAGGTATCATCGGATGAAAAGACATCTTCCTCGCCGCCCAAAAGATTCAAACGAGCAAACGCTCCATCTGCATTGGTTTCATTCGCTTCATAGAGAATTTCCTTGCCGGAACGAGTCCGTTTTGTGCCATCCTGATAGATTGCAGTGACAGAACGAATATACTCCTTGGCACGGGGATCTATTTTCAGATAATAGGCATCAAACGATTCTACTGGTAAATCCAATGTAAGATCTACTGTTGCTGCTGTATTCAATGATGCATTCCGCACATAGTCATAACTCTGGTGCTCCTGCCCTGCGTAGGCAGGTTTTGCATGCGGCAAATTGGATCCAGTATTCAGATATTGCCGAAAATCTACTGCAAAAGAACCAATGGACTTATAGCCGATTTCCAATTCAGAGTTGTCAGCATTATCGCCCCACTGGGACTGTTCCGAGAATAGATAACCGGTTGCACCATGTACATGTCCATCCGAATCTTTATTTTCTGTTGGCTGTGCATACTGCTTCCGAATATGCTCCAAAGAGCTGGAAGCCGCACTATATTTCTGATCTGCTTCAGCTGTGCTGTCTTTATAAAATGCCATAACTGTGGTGTCAAAGTACATCTTAGAAAGATAAATTGCTGTGGTATCCTTGGCGGTAACGATATACTTCTCCTGATCATAGGACGCTGTTTCATATCCCTTGGATTCCCGGAAACCATCCAGATAATTATGCGTTTCTACCTCTAAAGTATCCGTCTTGCCAAATAGAGAATCATCGTAACCGTCACATTCTATGTATCGTTTCTCAACAGCAGATTGGTTAACCAATTGAACCAGTCTACCATTTAACTCTACCTGTGTCAAGTGTTCTATACCAAACTCAAACAGACGAGTTTCGGTATCTCTGGTGAAGGTCAGTGCACCATCTGTATAAGAATAGGTTTTATCGGTATCGCCTTCCAAATAGAAACCTATTACTGCACCGCTTTCATCCAACTGCGGCAAAAGTGTAACGCTTTTTTCCTGATTATCTGCATCTTTTCCCGTCAGAATGATGTTGTCAAAAGAACCGAACTGATTGATAAGATCTTGGTAAATACGCAGTTCTGTTGTATGGAAACCAGTACCTGCTTCACCTTGCTTTTCATATGGAATCTGCATCACGATTTGTGTATCGTCTAGGATCGAAATGGTCTCATTTGCAAATTCGCCACGCAACATGAAGTCTCTGTCATAAGGTACACCAAAAATGGTCTCATTTCCATCTGTATTTTCCTTTTTGGTGCGAACCGATTCCTGCTGGTCGTTATAGAAAATATGTGTATTGACACTGAGCGCAGGACGGTCAACATGAAACTTCACCGAAGCAGATTTCTTTTGATTTTCCATCAGGGCATGCTGCGGTGTAACCGTACAGGTCGCAGTCAGGTCATCAAACCAATCACTAGTGCCATAGATGCGCAATTCCGGTGCATTCCCCTGCTCCGCAGAAAGATCACGCTCCAAATTTGCATAAACAAGCTCTATATGTGATAAATATAGTCCATTTTTTGCCCAATCAGATACATCTATTTCCAAATCGCCGTTTGCATTTGGATGGGCTTCCAATTCAGCCAATGAAAACTGCTTGCTTTGTGCCGGACCAACGACCCCATCCGGTAAAAATGCAGTGAGGACGATGGATTCAATGGTTCCGCTCTCCGCATAATTTTTGGAAATGGTCACCCGATCCGAAAGAAACCCTTTTACAATTTTTTGGCCGTCTTTTTCTGTTTTTACACCAACGCTCTCAAGATCAACGGAAATCGTAGATCTTCCTGCCTTGGAGTAACAGCTATCGGTATCTTTATTTTCCAACAAGAAGTTGTAGTACAAATTGTTCGCCTTGTTTGGTACCGTTAAACTACTTGCACTACTCTCATCTGTTTCAGGACGATGAACAGACGGTGTGATCTGCAAATTGGTGCTTGCAACCTGCATGGTTGCTTCAGAAGCTGTTTTGGACTCTGCATTGATGCTGCCGATTACCTCAAATTTTGCGGATGCTTTGAGAGAGCCTGTCCAATCGGTAGAACCATATAATTTTAAATTCAATTCTTTCAGGTGTTCCAGATCCTGGTTGCCATAAATACGAGAAAAGATAATTCGCACACTGCGCAGCCGCTGAATGGTATCTGGAACAGAGAACGTTACCACTCCGTTTGCATCCACAGTCAGATCATCTACTGAAACCGTTTGATCTGGGACAATTTCAGATGCTGTTGTTGCGGTATAGGTAGTATTGTCCCAGTCAAACAGCTGAATTTCTTCTATTTCAGCTGCTCTTCCAGAACCGATTCCCTCCAACACAATTTTACGGGTGTCAAAGCCCTCTATATCTTGTAAGCAGTCAATGGGCTCGTTTTCTACACTGTCCATATCCACTTGCAGCAAGGCATGGGAACTGGTAGAACGAGAATTGTTGGTCAGTGTGAACTGATACCAAGTCTGATCAACGGCACTCTTATTTGGAACAGACAGGGACGGGTAAACAATATGCGTACCATTTCGATCTGTTACACTATACTGTGTGGAGGATGCTGTGGTTCCATCCTTGCGAACTGCATGCACACTGGCAAGAAGATTCGGTAAAACCTTTGATACCTGTAAGGTAACCGTTGCATCGACACTCTGATCTTCCGCAGACAGATCATGATCGTCAAAACTGTATGCGGTTTCCAGCACACCATGCGGTGTAAGATCCTGCTCGGTTGTCGGTTTCCCGTTGATTTGTACAAAGCAATTGGTATCATCCGTATTGTCTGTCATGGTGATATTGCCATCAATACGGTCAAAGTGAATCGTCATTCCGCTCAGGTACGTCAAATTGCTCCAAACAGCCTTTGGAAGTTCCAAATTACCATCTGCATCGGTACCATAGCTGGATAAATCCTCTAATGAAACGTCTACCGCCTTTCCGGCTGCATTTTTTCCGTGCAGCACGACAGATTGGATTTTTGACTTTTCCATCAGACTTTTACTCAATAAAATTTTAGAAGCGACCAATCCGCCTGCATTGTAGTTGTCATCCGGATACAAGTTCGTAATCTCCAATGTTGCAGGGATTATTTGAGAAACACTGTCATTGGAAATGACAAACCGTGCAGCTGCCGTATCATCATTCAAGGAAACAACCTGCGGATTGCCCTTTTGTACAAGGCCGCCAATTGGGTCATCATATACCCCAACGCCTTCTAAAACAGGGTTTGCCTTTTCGGTTCGAATGACTGCTGTATTTTCCGAAACGGTTAACGGTTCAGAAAGCCAGCTTCCATCTTCGATAGATGCATTTTTCGGCTGATAATAGTGCAGCTCATAATTGGTATCAATTTTATTTTCGTAAGTCCATAGGTGCGGAAATGCTCCACGCATGGTAATCAAACCATTAAAATCGGTATAGCGCGGCAATTCTTCTCGAAATAGGAACTGTACTTCCTGACAAAACGTTAGACCGGCTTGATCGGAAAGTGCCGTTCCAATCGAAAGTTTCCAGGTTTTGGAATCGGGCTCTGTATTTTCTGTATCCGGAACTTCTTCCAAGTGCAGACCCAGTTCTTTTGCTGTCTTATAGACGGTTTCTCCTGTTTCTGCTGTAAAGCCAAACCGGATAAACTGATCGATATCATTGCCTTCTACTTTGAACCAGTCACTTAACTGAATATCCGGATAATATACTTCATCATTGTCTAAGCGAATGAAAATTTCCTGTAAGCCAAAATCGTCTGGTACATAATCAGTAGAAATGGCATTGAAAACGGGCACATTTCCGATGCTATGGAATCCATCCAGATAGTATTCATCTACCGCACCAATGCCAACTGTTTTCTCGGTTACTTCATTTCCATCTGCATCTTTGACATATTTATGGTGCCGGAAATTGTCTCTGGTCGGCGGTGTAAAATTCGTTGTATTCTCTGCCTGTTCCGACCAGTGAATGCTGCTGCCGCCGCCAAATGTAATGGTGGTTGTCAATTGGGTTCTGTTGTCATATCCAACACCAGAATGAAAGTTGTTGGAATAAGGAATGGCGACCATGTATTTATGAGCCGCATAATACGTTTTTCCTGTGCTGTTCTGATTGAGCTCTTCTGCTTTTTCTTTGGAATACAGCATGTGGGATTGATCTGTAGCTTCTTTTCGAAGAATGATATTTCCCACACCAGAATAACTGTATGGCAAAGAATCTGATGGAACATTGGTAAAATGCTCCAAATCCCATTCTGTTTTCCAATCCGGAATCTCTGTTACATCGTAGACCAAAACGCCGCCTTCATTCGGCTTTCCGATAAATTCATGTTCCTGATAAAATTCCTGAGAAACATTTTCATTGGGTGTATCTGGTGCATCTGATGTCCAACGTAAAATATCTTCGTCCAAAACGCTCTTCATACGGTTTGGATTATATTGCGCCTGTACGGTAAGCAGATAGTTATCAATGGTACTTTCCTTTTCCGTAGAGTCGTTCTCTACAGTCACTTCGTATACCATATAGTTGTACTGCTGCCACATGACCGCACTGGTCTTGGTAGCATCGTCTTTTTTCAGTTGTACCGTCGGTACATTTTCAATAGAAGTCTGCCAAATCAGATTGGAATTGACAAACGTAACACGACGCTGCGCTGCACTGCTCTCATCCAATTCATCGGTAGACCATTCATTTCCAAGCTGCTGCCCGGAATCTCCATAGTATCCCTGATAGGAAAATTTCATGGTCACGGTTACGGAAGCATTTTCCGGAACCGCGATCAACTCCGGATTGGCTGCGTAAAACTCTACTTCAAATCGTGGTGTGCATGTCCCGGAAAGTTTCTCATATGGATTTCGCAGTTCTATTTTGCCTCGTGCAAAATCACTTTCCTGTAGCTTGGCGCCGCTTGCATCGTATACCTCGGTAGATTCTCCAAAGCTGTTTTTATCATTTACTTTTGCCTGCAAGCCGAGATATTCCCCTGTTAGGCGCTTTTCTGCCGGAATCTCATCCACGGAGTTAACTTGCACGAGAATGCCGCTTTCACTCAGGTATAAATACGGCAAATTCAGCTCTAATGTTTGCCCTTTGATATAGCCTGTCGTAAAGTCTGGCTGTAAATTGGCGGTCAGCAAAATCTGCTGACTCTTCGGAACCATATAGAAACTGCCATCTTTTCCGCCCTCTCCGTTTTTTTCCGGAGTTAGTGTTTCTCCGCCAGCAGTCACCGTACCGAAGCTAACTTGATAAGTTGCACTTTGTCCCAGTGCTCTTGCTGCCGCCAAAATGGTTCCCCAATTACAGGATGTAAGCAGCATAACAGTGGCTAACATCCCATAAATGACTCTTTTCCATACACTCTTCTGTCGATACATAATCATTCCTCCTGCTTTTGTATCATTTTGCCGGTTACACGAATGGATCAAATAAATTTTCTATGTATATCTTATTTCGCACAAACTTCTAAAATAAGAAGCAAAAATCATTCTGTAGGATATCGAATTCAACAGATTTCAGAACTTATCAAAAAATAATATGGTTATTTTGCACAATTTTCGTGAAACTCATTATTTATTTTATTATATCATTTTTATATAAATTTGTCAATACGCCGTAAAACGCTGTTTTGGATTCTTTCTAATCAAACATTTTAAAAAAATAAGGACATGTCTCGGTTTGAAACATGTCCTTTTCCATTTTTTCTACATTTTTTATAAACAGTCAGCTAGGTTCTATGCAAATCTACTTACTGTCATTCTTTCCATATATTAGGATTCTACCAGCATTCGCTTCATGGCACATAAGTCAAACCCATTGAGGCGATCATCCTGACACAAATCACCGGCACTCCAATCCGTCAGTTCTCCTGCGCCAAGCAGCCATTTTTGCAGCATTACAACATCAGAAAGATCAAAGATACCATCTGCATTTACATCACCTGCTACACGGTCTGGTTCGTTTTGTGACAAAACCGCAGCTGTCAGCAAAATCATAGCTGCATTACCATAAATGGTATTTTCATTGGTGGTAAATTCTCCATCACTATCTATGTAGCACTTTCCATCAAACTTAGAAAGATGCCGATTGTTATAGTAGTTGCTTCCTTCTGTAAAATATCCGGCAGGAATTTGATAGGGATCCAGTTTTGCATCTTTGGAGTAAATGGCACTGAAAATATTCTGTACGCAGTTTTCTCCGTTTCCAGAAACATAACAGAAAGAAATGGGATTGATGCCCAGCAAATAATAGAATGCGTTCTCTGCTGTTGTTTGAATATTCTCCGGCACGGCAGTTTTTCCATCTAAGAGCATACTGCCCAATACCAAAGTCATAGCACTCTGGGCTGTGTTTTTATTGGAACCCCACCAGTAACCCCAAGCCGGGAAAGAGGTTCCCCAGCTGTCATTCCGCAGCATTTTGGTTCTCCAAGCCGCAAACTGTGAAAATACTTCTGTTATTTGAGCGTTGGCACTCTGGTTTCCATATAAATAATGGAAAAATCCTAGAAAAGATCTGCCTGCATGGCTATAGCTGAGAGACATTGAGGTGAAACAATTTTGATTTTCAGATGCATTGCAGTGCGCAATCAAATAGGATTCATAGGCGCTGGCATCCGACCCCGAACAGATCGCTGCTCTATAAAGTGCACCGGCTGCCCAAAACAAATCCCGATTGAGTTCCTCCTGGGTAAATGTATAGGTTCGATTGGCTGCACCAATTGACATGTGCATCGCATTGGAAGAATCTGTTACCCAATTCCACGCCCGCATTGCGGTAGCGAGACACTGTTCTGCAAACTCCTGATAAGCTGGAATCTCTTTATAGATGATATAGGCATGCGCAAAAACAGCTGCTGCATCCGCTGTTGCCAAATGGGAACGCAAATCCACCTCAGAAGCATCGGACTGATAGGTAGAACTGCTATATAGCGTGTCTTCTAAGTAAATCACATCATCCTTATAGTTGGCCGCCACGTAAAAGGAACCATCCTTGCTGCTGTGCTCCATTTCAAGAAGCATGTCCAATTCCCACTTGATTTCACTCAAAATGCCTGGCGCATCCACATAGCGCGCATTGTTGGGATCCGTTTCCGGAATGTGTACGTCTTGATTGGCAAAAACATCCGGGAACAGTTCATAAGCAAGCAGCAAATCTTCTACGGTATCAGCTGCCGGTGTAACATATTTTCCATAATCTCCGGCATCATACCAGCCACCAGAAACATTATATGTTTCTGCATTGAGGTTGTCTCGGTCTGACCACTTTTTGACAGCTATATCATTGGGATGCAGATTTTTTCTGGCAAACACGCCTGCATACTCTGTTTCCAAGTCCATGCCTTGCCGCTGATAGTAAAAATATTTGGTCAGATCGTCCAGCAAGCCGTCGTATACGTTTTTTCGAATGGAAAAAGAGACCGATTGGATGGTATCTGTATCCAGCCCATCCGCTACATCCTGAGGAGAACGGGCAGATGCATCCAGTCCTGCATTTGGAATGCGAATATAATATGTACCGGGTGTCGTGAGTTCATCAAATTGAATGACATGAACGCATTCTCCTGAAAGCAGTGCATCTTTTTCTGCATGCGGTAAGACACCGGTTGCAACGACTTCATCTGTATCTGCGCGCACAATTTGATAGGATTTTCCATCCAAAGAACCGAATTTTTCAAAATAACTAATTCGTGCGGTTTTTTTGGCATTGCACAGATAACCGACCTGATTGACTTTAATCATGGGATACTGTCGCTCATCATCAGTGGAGCGAATGACCATATTTCGGAAAGAAATTGTGGTATTGTTCGGTACACCGCCTGCATAGACATACCAGAAAGAGTCCAAGCGGAAACCGGAATCCGGATAGGCATCCACCAGCTCTTTGATGGACAACGAATACGTAGTCCATTCTGAAGAGGCTTTGAACAAACCGTACTGCTCCAAGTCCGTCCAGCAAATCCGTGCAGTTTCTCCATGTCTTTTGGACATCAATCCCATTCGGAACGTCGTATCACCGGTGCCATTGTTGCGCACTTCAAAGTCCAACGTTCCATTGGCATAATAATCCTGAATGTTCAGTGTTGTCCAATTGGTATTCGGTGTCATTGTGGCACCACCCCAACTTTGTGTAGTCCAATCTGCACCATCATTGTCAATTTTAATGGTTTGAAGCTGTAAATCTGGTGTTTCCTGTACATTTGCCGCAGAACCGCCAAGATGTGGAACGGATACAACCAGCAGAACTGCTCCCACTGTTGCCGCTATCATACGTTTCCCCCAAAATCGTTTCATCTGATCTTTGCACCTCTTTTTCTTTTGATTTGGTTTTCTGTTCCTTTGTTCTTTTATTGTATCATACACAGATTCTTTTTTCAATAGAAAAAGGGCAACGCAGAACAGAATTTCTCCTGTTCTGCGTTGTTTTCAGAAAGAGGATTTTAAAATGCGTCCATCTGTAGAAATGGTCACAACTTGTAACGGGATGGCGGAACCACTTGCTTGTACTGCCTGCCGAACAGCATGTTCTATGCCGCCGCAGCATGGCACTTCCATCCGAACGACCGTTACACTTCGAATAGACTGTGTTGCAAAGATCTGCGTCAATTTTTCTGCATAACTTCCTTCATCCAGTTTGGGGCAGCCAATGACTGTTATTTTATTTTGCATGAAATCTGCATGAAAATTCCCATATGCATAGGCAGTACAGTCTGCTGCAACCAATACATCCACATTTTCCCAATAGGGAGCATGAATCGGTACCAGCTTGATTTGCACTGGCCACTGCAAAAGACGACTGACAGATGGAGAAGCATTGGTACTTGATGGCGACTGCGTTTTTCGAAGCAGATTTGCATGTGTTCCGGGACAGCCGCAGGGAAGCGGTTCTGCTGCTCGCTTTGCTGCAAGTACAGCCGCTTCATTATAAGCAGGTGCTTCCCGCTGTTCAAAAGTAATGGCATTCATCGGGCAAGCCGGCAGGCAATCTCCCAAGCCGTCACAATAATCTTCTCGCAGCAACTTGGCCTTTCCGTTTACCATGCCAATGGCACCTTCATGACAGGCTGCCGCACAAGCACCACAGCCATTGCACTTTTCTTCCGCTATTTTGATGATTTTTCGTATCATAAGAAACCTCCGTGTATGTTCTTGACTTTGTGATCTCATTATAGTATAATCAGAGAAAAATGTATGTTGAATTTTCAACAAACGGAGATTCAAAATGAAAAAATATTTGGAAATTCTAAAACGATGCCCCTTGTTTCACACAATTGCTGAACCGGATCTTCTTGCCATGCTTTCCTGTCTGGGTGCAACGGTACATCCCTACGAAAAAAATGAGCCGATTCTGACAGAAGGCGATGCTGCTTCCCGTTTGGGGATTCTACTCTCTGGAACTGCACAAATTATTCGAATTGATTTTTATGGCAATCGCAGCATTGTTGCAGCACTTTCCCCGTCGGAACTGTTCGGAGAAGCGTTTGCCTGTGCGGAACTGCCTGCCGTTCCAGTCCATGTACAAGCAGAGAGCGCCTGTACCGTGCTGTGGCTGGACATACAACGGATATTGCGGCCTTGTGAAACTGCCTGTTCCTTCCACAATCAAATGATTTTTCATTTGATGAAAGTGCTCGCTGCAAAAAATATCCTGCTGAACCAAAAAATAGAAATTCTCTCCAAACGAACAACCAGAGAAAAGCTAATGACCTATCTGCTGATGGTGGCAAAGCAGCAAGGCAGCAATCAGATTACCATTCCCTACGATCGACAGGCACTTGCAGATTTTCTGGGCGTTGATCGCAGTGGCCTTTCCACAGAAATCAGCAAACTGCGAAAAGAAAAGAAACTGGATTGCAGGAAGAATGTTTTTCAACTGCATGCAGAATAAGGAGTACAAGAATATGAAAACACTGATTCTAAATGGTTCACCCCGCAAGCAGGGAGATACTGCTTTTCTCATTCAAACACTGACCGCACATCTGCCAGGAACATACAAGATCGTTTCTGCATATACAGCAAAGATTGCAGCTTGTATCGACTGCCGGGCTTGTCGAGAACAGTTTGGCTGCCGCATTCAGGATGAGATGCAGGAGATTTATCAATATCTGGAGCAATGCGACGCAGTTGTACTGGCTTCCCCCATTTATTTCTCCGAATTAACCGGAAAACTGCTTGATTTGGGCAGCCGGTTACAGGTTTACTTTTCTGCCAAACGCTTTCTGCATCAAACTCCGCCGTTAAAGCGGAAAAAAGGCATCGTGCTCCTTGCCGGCGGCGGTTCCGGCAATCCGCAAAAGGCATACGAAACAGCAGTTTATCTGTTGCATGAAATGAATGCCATGGAAATTTATCCGTTGATTTGCAGCTTTCAAACAGATCGGCTTCCTGCCGCACAAGATATTCAGACACAAGCAGAAATAGAAAAAGCGGCTCAATTTTTGAGGAAAGAATGCAATACATTTATGTAAAGCTCTGTTTCTCACGTTGATTCAACTTTTTCAGATACAGCAAACCAACACTGTCTGCTAGAATCCATCCGATCGGAATCGCCCACCATATACCCAAAACGCCAATGCGGTCAATGGGTGCCAGCAAATAGGCAAACGAATCGATCTTTACCGCAGCAGCAAAGGCTGCCATCACCGATGCGCCAAAGCTGTTGACAAGCCCTTGTATCATAAGGATTCCGAAATTCATTACTGATTGCTGTACACAGGCTGCGGAAGCATGCCGCATCACTTGCAGCAGTGTTTTCCAATTGCAGGTCAGTTCTTTCCTTTTGGGAAAAAATGATCGCTCTTTGCAGCATACATAAATCCCGATTCCAATTCCAGCTCCTGCCTGTGACAGAACCGTTGCCCATGCAGCACCACGGATTCCCTGCTCCCAGATCACAACAAATACGACATCCAATAGAATATTGCCACCTGCTGCCGCTCCCAAAAAGCAAAGCGGTACCACAGAATTTCCCAATGCACGCAGCAAAAATGCAAAGTAGTTATATAAAAAAGTAAAAAAGATTCCAAAAAAGATGACCCAGACATAATCCCGCATCATTCCATATAAGGCAGAAGGAACTTTCAGAGCATGTAAAATTCCATCTATTCCAAGCAAAGACACAACATTTAAAAGAATGGTTACAGCTGCAATCCATAAAAAGGAAACTGCGACATAATTTTTCAATTGCTGCTTGTCCTGCTTTCCGAAACATATAGAAAAAATGGTTCCGCTTCCCATGCACAATCCAATCATGATTGCGTTTAAAAAAGTCATCAGCGAATAGGCAGAACCAACCGCTGCCAATGCATCTGCGCCTAAAAATCTCCCAACAATCAGGGCATCCACAATATTGTAACCCTGTTGCAGCAGATTTCCCAAAATCATTGGTGCTGCAAAATACAGCATCGTCTTTGTAACAGGACCTTTCGTCAAATCTTTTTTCATCATGCTCTCCTGTCCTTCTGCTCCTTTTTTCGATCATATTCCTATTTTTTAGAGTGTACTGCATAAAAATGAACTGCACATCTTTTCGGCAGAATTGCATGCAAGCTTTCTATGGGAATACGCTTTAGTATAGCACATCTCTTTGAGAAAAGCAACTTGTTATATGCATACAGAGTGCCAAGTCAGCCTCTCCATAGTTTTAAACTATGCCCAACGATAAAAAACAGGAGTTACCACCCCGTCCCCAAAATATGCTATAATGAATGAAACAAACGAAACTTTATGAGAGAGGCGAACATTTCATGAAAACATCGATTATTGGATATCCTAGAATCGGTTCCCTGCGGGAACTGAAATTTGCAAGTGAAAAGCATTTTAGAGGAGAGCTTTCTGTCGCAGAATTACAGCAGACTGCAAAAGAACTGCGCACACAGAATTTGACTGTTCAGAAAGCAAGCGGACTGGACTTCATTCCTTCTAATGACTTTTCTTTTTATGATGGTATGCTGGATACAGCCGTTCTGCTGCATGCCATTCCGGAACGGTACCGTGTACTTGGATTGCCGGAACTGGATACCTATTTTGCAATGGCTAGAGGTTATCAAGGGGAAAACGGCGATGTAAAAGCATTTGCGATGAAAAAATGGTTTAACACCAACTACCACTATATGGTGCCGGAAATCGACGATGAAACCACCCTTCAGCTTGCCGGCAATAAGCCGTTTGCACTTTTCCAAGAAGCACTGGAACAGGGTGTTTTAACAAAGCCAGTTCTGATTGGCCCATATACCTTCTTAAAGCTTGCAAAATATACGGGTGAAAAGACTGCGACAGACTTTGCTGCAGATGCTGCACGTGCATATGGAGAAATTCTGACCAAATTTGCAGATCTGGGTGCTGAATGGGTACAGCTGGAAGAACCTTGCCTTGTTATGGACTTGACGGATGCAGACCGTGCACTTTTCGTACAGCTGTATGAGACCATTCTTGCTGAAAAGCACACGGTAAAGGTTCTGTTACAAACATATTTCGGTGATGTACGGGACTGCTATGCAGACCTTTGCAAGCTGGATTTCGACGGTATCGGTCTTGACTTTGTAGAGGGCAAGCAATCTCTGTCTCTCGTAAAAGAACAGGGCTTCCCAGCTGGAAAAGTCCTCTTTGCAGGCGTTGTCAACGGAAAAAACATCTGGCGCAATCATTACAACAAAACCATTCAAATCGTTTCTGAACTGCAAAAGCACTGTGAAGAAGTGGTATTGCATACATCCTGCTCGTTGCTGCATGTTCCATATACTTTAAAAAATGAAACAAAGCTTGCAGAAAGCTACAAAAAGCATTTTGCCTATGCAGAAGAAAAGCTTTCAGAACTGGCAGATCTGAAGGAAATTTTGAATTCCGAACAGCCAACCGAAACAGAAGCTTATCAGAAGAATGCACAGTTATTCTTAGAAACCAGAAGCGGTGAAGACAAAGCGGTACAGCAAAAAGTAGCTGCACTTTCTGAAAAAGATTTCGTCAGACTGCCTGCCTTTGCAGAACGGGAAGCCATTCAGAAAAACAGCTTCCAGCTGCCGATTCTGCCGACTACAACCATTGGTTCTTTCCCGCAGACAACGGACATTCGTGCAACTCGTGCTGCATTCCGCAAGGGCAACATCACAACGGAACAGTACGAAACATACATGAAAGAAAAAATTGCAGAGTGCGTAAAGCTGCAAGAAGAAATCGGACTGGATGTTCTGGTTCATGGCGAATTTGAACGAAATGACATGGTGGAGTACTTTGGTGAATGCCTGGACGGCTACCTCTTCACCGAAAAGGCATGGGTACAGTCCTATGGCACACGCTGCGTAAAGCCGCCTGTTATTTGGGGAGATATTTCCCGTGCAAAGCCGATGACGGTTCAATGGTCTACCTATGCACAGAGCTTAACTGATCGTCCCATGAAGGGAATGCTGACCGGTCCGGTTACCATCCTTAACTGGTCCTTCCCTCGAGAAGACATTTCCCTGAAGGAAAGTGCTTATCAGATTGCGCTTGCAATTCGGGAAGAAGTGCTGGATCTGGAAGCAAACGGCATTCAGGTCATTCAGGTTGATGAAGCTGCACTACGCGAAAAGCTGCCGCTTCGGAAGTCCGACTGGAAAAGCGATTATCTGGATTGGGCCATTCCGGCATTCCGTTTGGTACACAGCGGCGTAAAACCGGAAACCCAAATTCATACCCATATGTGCTACAGTGAATTTGCAGACATCATCAAAGAAATTGATGATATGGATGCAGACGTAATTACATTTGAAGCAAGCCGTTCTGACCTATCCATTCTGGACGTTCTGAAAGAGAACCACTTCCGCACAGAAGTTGGCCCGGGCGTATATGATATTCACTCTCCTAGAGTTCCATCCAAGGAAGAAATCAAAACAGCCCTGCATCAGATGCTTGACCGCATCCCGGTAGAGAAACTTTGGGTAAATCCGGACTGTGGACTGAAAACAAGAGGAAATGCAGAAACCATCCCAAGCTTAAAGAACCTGGTAGAAGCTGCCAAGGAAGTACGAGCTGCTATTACAAAGTAAAGCATTCTTTCAAACGTGTTCCTACAAAATGTGGGAACACGTTCTTTTTATCCAAGCATTCCCGAAAACAAGATTGATTTTCCAGAAAAAATATGCTATACTGAAGTTGCAAAACATCATGGAGGAAATGGAAATGACCTTACAGCAACTGAAGTATATCATTCAAATTGTGCAGTGCGGTTCGATTACCATGGCTGCTCAAAAACTATATATCACACAGCCCAGCCTTTCCAAAGCCGTTTCCGAATTGGAACAGGAAATGGGAATCACCATCTTTCTTCGCAGCAACCGCGGGGTCATTCTCTCGGAAGAAGGAACTAAATTTCTCTCCTATGCAAGACAAGTGGTCGAACAGGCAGAGCTTTTGGAACAAACCTATAAATATGGCGAACCAGTAAAACGTGTTTTTGCGGTTTCCTCCCAACACTATGCATTTGCAGTCAATGCATTTGTAGCACTAATAAAAGAATACGGAAAAGACAAATACGAATTTTCCCTTCGAGAACTGCGTACCAACGATATTATTGAGGATGTCCGTACGCAGCGTTCGGAACTGGGAATTCTCTTTCTCAGCCATTTCAATCGAGAAGTACTTCTGCGCATTCTGCAAAACAATGATTTGCAGTTCGTTCCGCAATTTACTGCCAAACCGCATGTGTTTGTAAGCCGAAGCAATCCCCTGGCAAAGAAATCCTCTGTAACACGGGAAGATTTGCTTGCCTATCCCCGGCTGACATACGATCAAGGTACGAATAATTCGTTTTACTTCTCAGAAGAGTTGTACAGTACGGATGAAAGCCCCAAAAATATCATTGTTTCTGACCGGGCTACATTGTTTAATCTGCTGATTGGGCTGAATGGCTATACCATTTCTTCCGGCATTCTCAGCAGTGACTTAAACGGCACCGACATTGCCTCTATTCCACTGGAAAGTGAGGAATGTATGGAAATTGGGTATATTCATCCCATTGATCGACCACTGAGCCAAATGGCACAGCGTTATTTGGAGCATTTCAGAACCTATATTGCAAATTACCAAAGCAATCAATAGTGTGATAATCGTTATTTTCTTAGAACAAGCCCCCATTGAGCAACATCAAAAGCTCAATGGGGGCTTGTTCAAATCTAACGAATTGAGCAATCTGCAAAAAATTGCGTTTGCTTCCTACTCTGCTGCAATCTGCCAACCTTCTGCTTTTTCACGAATTTCTGTAAACCGTCTATACAGTCCATTCTTTTGCATCAACTCCGCATGGGTACCAGCTTCTGCAATTCGTCCATCGTCTACAACCAGGATCTGATCTGCATGCTGAATGGTTGCCAAACGATGTGCAATGGTAATGATGGTTTTTCCCCGTGTCAGCTCTGAAATTGCTGCTTGAATCAAATGTTCATTTTCCGGGTCGATGCTTGCGGTTGCCTCATCCAAAATAATAATCGGTGCATTTTTTAGAATGGCACGTGCAATGGAAATACGTTGCTTTTCCCCACCGGAAAGCGTACCGCCACCTTCTCCAATAATGGTGTCATATCCATTTGGAAGTGCCTGAATGAAGTCATGGCAGCATGCTTTCTTGGCTGCGGCAATCATCTCTGCTTCAGTTGCATCCGGTTTTCCAAAACAAATATTGGCACGGATGGTATCGTGGAATAGATAAACACTTTGAAATACCATTGAAATATTGGAAAGCAAGCTGTCACAAGTAAATTCCTGCAAACGATGTCCACCAACGGAAATGCTGCCGCTCTGTGGATCATAGAATCTTGCCAGTAAGCTACAAATCGTTGTTTTTCCGGAACCGGATGGCCCTACAATTGCAGTAGAGGTTTTTTCTGGAATGCGGAAGCTGACATCTTTCAAGATCGGTCGTTTCGCTTCATAACCGAACTGTACCTGTTCAAACTGGATGTCATAATGCTGAAGCGGAATATCTGCTCCATCCGCATCGATGAAATGCTCCCCTTTCAGGGCATCCAGTTGATTCATGGCATCTTCAATCACACCAAGCGTATGCGCGCTATCGCTGATTGGTTCCAAACTTGCAAAAATGCTGAATGAGAAAAACAGAAACAGCAGCGCCATTGAAAAATCCATCTGACCGGAAAGACACATCAACGCAGATGCCATTGCAAGTCCAACGCTGCCGCATTTCAATGCCATAAGATGCAGTGCGTTTCCAGGCACATAGCCCCATTCAATTTTTAAATGTATTTTCTTGCTGTCGTGGATAGCCTGCTTGACAGAATCCATGGCTGCACCGGTTTTTCCAAAGGACTTCACAACAGCCAGTCCTCTTGCATATTCTATAATTGCCCCGGTCATATCTTGATTGGCCTGTGCTTCAACAGGCGCATTTTTATGGCTATAATGCGAAATCACCATCAAAAATGCAAAGGACAATGCTGCCGCTGCAAGTGCAATCAACGAAGTCAACGGACTACAGATCAGCAAAGCTAAGAAAATCACAAGAAAATTTAGGTAACCGCCGACAAAATTGTCAATCATACGGATTCCCATACCTTCCAGCGTGGAAAGTCCGGTAGTAATGGAATTTAAAATGTTTCCGGTGCTGACTTGCTGAAAATATCCGAGTGATACACGTTTTAAGGCATCTCCGACTGCCAGGCGATCTCGAGCAGTCAATTGATACCCAATTGGTTCCTGAAGCCGTGCACGAAAATAATCGAATAAGAATCGGAAAAATACCAATCCCACTTGAATCAAAATGGATTTCCAGATCCATGAAGTATCAAATGAGGTTCCATTTTGAACCGATTCAATCAGCAAGCCAATGGTATAGGCGGCAAGTGCCAGCGGCATTGCCGTAAAAATATGAGAGAAAAAGGTCATGACAAAGCCTGCATATAACTTTCCCTTAAACTCGCCGCACCAATCAATAATCCGTTTTACTGTCTGAAACATATTGCTTAACCCTCCTTTTCCGCCGATGAAACCGCCCAGTTTTTCGCACCAATATGCGCCTGCCACATATCATAATAAAGCGGACAATCTGCAAGCAGTTCCTCTTGATTTCCTTCTGCGAGAATTGCGCCGTTTTTCAGTACAACGATATGATCGGCATCCTTAATAGTGGACAAGCGATGGGCAATGACCAATAAAGTTTTCCCCTTGGTCAATGCTGCAATGCTTTGCTGAATCTTGTTCTCATTTTCAGGATCAGTAAAGGCAGTCGCCTCATCCAGAATGACAATGGGGGCATTTTTTAGCATCATACGAGCAATGGCAATTCGCTGTTTTTCTCCGCCAGAAAGCCGTTTCCCTGCCTCCCCTGCTGGCGTATCATAGCCCTGCGGAAGCTTTTGAATGAATTCTTCGCACTGTGCTGCCCTTGCCGCCGCCTTAACCGCTTCATCCGAAGCATTGGGATTCCCCAGCCGAATATTTTCCAGCAAGGAACAACGGAATAAAAAGTTATCCTGTGTTACAAAGCTGACCAATTCCGAAAGCTGTGAAAGCGGCATCTCTTGAATCGGCACACCGCCAATGGTGATAGAACCAGCGATAACATCCCAAAAGCGTGCAATCAATTTGGCAACGGTAGATTTTCCGCCGCCGGATGGGCCAACCAATGCAGTAAAACTGCCGGCCGGCAGTGCTAAGTTGATGCCATGCAGCACTTCCTCTGCCTGCTCCCCCGTATAGGAAAAATGCACGTCTTGGAGCACAACATCGGTACCATTCAATTCTGCACGCTGTTCTGGCTCCGGCAATTCCGGCATCTCCAGAAACTCTTCCAAACTTTCTACGGTACACTTTACCTGGCGCATATTTTCAGAGAAAACTTCCAATTTTGCAAGCGAGCCAACCATAGAAATGGACAGCATAACAGCAAGTGCTGCCTGCGGAGCAGAAATGGTTCCGTTATTTGCCAGTGCCAGTGCAACCGGCAAAGTGCCAATTAAGGTAGAAGGAAATAGCGCAAAACTCAGCTTCATGGTTACAAAGGTAGAACTCAGCCATTTCACAACGAAAGTACAGAAGTTATGAATGGCGCCAGCATACTTTTCATAAGAAACACCCGCTCTGCCGAATGCTTTGATGACTTCAATTCCTTCAATGTATTCCACAATGGTACTATTCATGTAATTGCTGGACTGGTCAAATTTCTTGAAGTTTTCTCCGCTGATTTGAAACGTCAAACCCATGCAAAGGAAGGAAATCGGAAACGTAACAAGCGATGCCAGCGCCAACCGCCAGTCTAGTACTGCCAGCGCAAGGATACTTACAACAGGCAGTACAATATGACCTGCCCCTTCCGGAATCATATGCGCAAGCGGCGGCTCCAGATTTTCAATTTTATCCACCACCATATTTTTGATTTCGCCGATGCTGCGATTCTGTACATTACCAAGCGGAGCATGCAAAAAACGATCTGCAAGCCGCAGGCGCAGCCCTTCCAAAATATGATACGCCATACTGTGTGAGGTTCCTGTAGAAAGACTGAACGTAACAATCTTTCCTGCATAGATTCCCAATGCAAGCAGACACCATTTGATCACGGCTGCTTTTGTTGCCGTTCCTGCTACAAACAGGCAAATGATCTCATACATGCAATAAAACGGAAGAAGTCCCAGCATCACGCTGAAAATTGATAGTAAAACAGACAAAATCAACCGTTTCTGCTCTCCTTCCGCATATGCAAAAAGCGATTTTGTCCAGCTGTTCTTTTTGGATTTCATACTCTACATCCTCTTTTCTGCAAGATTGCTTTTATTTCGCTAAAATGATGTTTTGTCTGTGACAGAAAACAGGCTGTCCCCTTGCGTGATCCTCTCTTTTGAATAGATCTTTTATGTCTGCAAAATAATTTGCCATTCTCCGATACACTCCTTCCCCATGTTATGATAAAGATGGTTAGTTTCAACTAACTCATTTGTAAAAAGAATGGCGCATCACTGCCCCATTATTTTCAGCCATCCGGCTGTATAGAATGCATTCAATTCCCCCAAATAGCGTGCAGCATCTTCCAACGATATATCATGAATGATAATCTCGAAATAGGTACTCAACATCCCTGTAAGCAGAATGTGTTCCAGTCTTTTATCGATGATCGGAACCTGCTTTCCAGAACGGCGCAGCATCTCGCAGTAGCGTTCTGTTGCTGCGGCTTCCAGCGTAACCAAATCATCGATCAAAGTAGCATAGGGAGTGCCCTCCGAACAAAGCAAAATCAAATGGAAAGCATCCCGATGTGCCATCATATAGACAAGCAACTCCTGCATACAGGACTTTCCAACAGATCTTTCCATCTGCATGGTTTGCTGCCCTGCAGAAAGACGTTCAAATTCCGTAGTGGATTTCCGATAAGTGTCCATCAGATACTGATAGGACTCGTCCACCAAGGCAGCAAAAAGTGCCTCTTTGCTATCATAATACCCGTAAAAAGCACCAGTTGTAACACCCGCATTTTTTACAATATTGCGCAAAGATGCTGCTTGATACCCTTTTTCAAGGAATTCTGCTTTTGCCGCAAGATGAATGCGTTCCAATGTGGAACTGCTTGTTTGCTCCATATAGCGCCTCCATATAACATTGTTATATCACACTGTTATATTATAATCATCTTTCCTTAATTTGTCAAGTGTTTGGAAGCGATTTTTTAAAATTTATTTTATGCCATATAATTTTGAATAGTTTAAAAGAACAAATAAATAGAGATAATTCACCATAAAATCAGTTCAATATGCAAAGCAAAAGTTTCTATTTAAAATATAAATTGTAAATAATTATGATAAAATGACGTTTACGACAGAAATTTGACGTTTACGACATTTCTATTGACAAAACTTCTCTTTGTATGTTAAAATATAAGTATCGATTTTGTTTTAATCCAAATCATATTTTATCAAATGCTATTCATAATTATAATTTGCAAGGAGGAATTCATATGCAATTCAAACGACTCTTAGCCGGTATGCTTGCAGGTCTCACCATGACCACAAGCGTGCCACTTGCAAACACAGGGATTTCCTTTGATTTGCAGGCACACGCAGAGGGAGAAACACAAACCAATGCACCGCCCTTAAACGACAACGGAACAGAAACGGATACCAGTGATGACTTTTATGAATTGGACAGCGCAGATGACTTATACTGGTTTGCAGAATTGGTAAACGGCACACTGGATAGTGTAGAACAGAATCAAGCTGCCAATGCAAAATTGACAGCTAATATCACGGTCAATGAGCGTGTTTTGTTAGAGGACGGTTCTCTAAATGAAGAGGAAGCCGTAAATTTCCGGCAATGGACACCAATCGGAAACAAAGAATTCCCGTCTCGTGTCCCGTATCAAGGCATTTTTGATGGAAACGGATATACCATTAGCGGATTATATTATAACAATCAAGAAAAAGTAGATTGTATGGGACTTTTTGGCTGTGCAGATTCCGCAAAAATTCAAAATATAAACGTAAAGGATTTGTATTTTTCCGGAAATGCAATCGGCATGGGCGGCATTTGTGGTGGAACTTATAATGGCACCCAATTGATCAATTGCTCTGTGACAGGTACGATGGTCAATAATAACGGAGACCTTGGCGGTATTGTTGGCGTCAATCGAGGAACTGTCTCAAATTGTCATACAGTTATTACGCTTTCTGGAAGTCAACGCATGGGCGGCATTTCTGGAGCAAATGATACTACCATTTCCAATTGCTATGCAATCGGAAGCATTTCCGGATCTGGATACCTGGGAGGCATTACTGGCACGCATCTCTATGATGCAGCTATTTCAACTTGTTATGCAATGGTTATCCTTCCAACCGGTGAAAACACAGGCGGCATTGCCGGATTTATGAACACATATAGCGGTGGAAAACAAGGAACCATTTCTAACTCCTATTACCTGAAACAAGAGAATATCGATGCAACTGGAAATGGCGGAGAAGTTGCCACTGCCAAAACAGAAGAGGAATTTGCGAGCGGTGACGTTTGTTATCTTTTAAATAATGATCCATCCAATCTTTCCTTTTATCAAAATCTTGGCACAGATTTGTATCCCAACTTAGATGCAGCTAGTGGAATTGTTTATCAAACTACACTTTGCAGTGGCTCTATTGGCTATTCTAATACCATGGAGAATCCGCATCTTTACCAGAACGGCTTTTGCAGCAAATGCGGAGCCTATGAACCAGCTACCCAAAATACAGATGATGTCTATGAAATTGACAATGCCGGAAAATTATACTGGTTTGCCGGACTGGTAAATGGCACACTAGATGGTGTTGCACAAAATACAGCTGCCCATGCAAAACTGACCGCAGATTTGCAGCTGGATGGAAAAAATCACACATGGGCATCCATTGGAACAGAAAGCAAGCCCTATACAGGTACCATGGACGGTCAAAATCATCACATTTCTGACTTCTATTTGCAAACGTCAGAGAGTTATCAAGGCCTATTTGGTGCTTGCGAAAATGCAACTATTCAAAATATGACAGTAGATGGAACGTTAGAAATCCAAGAAGGCAACGATAGTTTCGGATTGATTGGAATAGCAAAATCCGGCAATATTTCAAACGTTACATCCAATTTGATCATTACAGAAACAGACAAAGCCGTGGATCATGTCGGCGGTATTGTAGGTAGTGCTGTACCAAATGAAAACGGTGTAACGATTGTGAACTGTACATTTGGCGGCAGCATCTCTATACACACAAACAAAGGCTGTTTTGGCTGTATTGTAGGTTATACCAATGAAAAAACAAGTATTCAAAATTGTATCAACCTTGGAACACTGCAAGGAGATCAAGACGGAACATACCTCGGTGGTATTCTTGGTTATGTGAACAATGCAGATTTCCAAGGCATCCAAAATTGCTATAATTATGGAACCATAACTGGAACTGGCACCAAAATCGGTGCGATTATCGGATATGCCAAAAACAAAGATTACTCAAAAGTAGTGACCAACAATTATTATTTGGACAGCAGCTGTTCCAATGCATTCGGCACAGAAGGCACTAATTTAAAAGGAACTGCTACTGCGAAATCAGCAGAAGCATTTGCAAGCGGCGAAGTTTGCTATCTTTTGAACGGCAATCAAAGTGACATCCACTTCTACCAAGAAATCGGAACTGATGCATACCCGACTCTGGATGCTTCCAAAAGTGTTGTGTATCGATGCGCACCTTGTATTGGAACCGGAAGCGGTTATACCAATGAACCAAACAGCACACCGCATATCTTTGAAAATGGATTCTGTACCATCTGTGATGCACTGGAACCAGCCACCCAAAATGCAGAAGGTTATTATGAAATTGACAATGCTGGAAAGTTATACTGGTTTGCCGGATTGGTAAACGGTACTTTGGATGATGTTTATCAAGATGAATTCGCCAATGCTATTCTTACCGCCGATATTACTGTTAATGAAGACGTCCTATTGGAAGACGGTACGTTAAATGAAACGAAAGCGAAGACCTTCCGGCAATGGACTGCAATTGGATATGGCACAGCCTATTATTATGGACTTTTTGACGGAAATGGTCATACCATCAACGGATTATACTATGATGGGTCACAAGGAGAAACAAATGCCTTCGGATTGATTGGATGTACAGGGGGGATGCGCTTATTCAAAACGTGGAACTGCATGCATTCTATTTCTCCGGAACAAATACATTTTTAGGCGGAATTTGTGGAAACAATTCAGGAACCATTCTGAATTGTGATGCAATTGGCACAATAGAGTCCCGGAACGTGGCTACCTATGTTGCATTTGTCGGTGGAATCTGCGGGTTAAATAATGCAGAAGTTGCAGACTGCTATGCTGCAGTTTCCATAACAGGCAAAAATGTTGCTGGTGAAATTTGTGGAATCAACCGCAGCAATATACAGAACACCTACTATCTGGAACAAGGTTCTCTCAGCGGAATTCAAATAGGAGACGGCGATGCCACCGCCAAGACCGCATCAGAATTTGCGAGTGGCGAGGTTTGCTATCTGTTGAACAGCGATCCAGATTTTCCGATTTGGAGAAGTAGTAATCAAGAAAGCACGACTTGGGGACAAAAAATTGGAACGGATCCGTATCCATTGCTAGGAGGAACTCCTGTAAAGCAAGTTACGTGGATCTATGATGATACATTTGAAACAGATACACCATCTAAAAAGCAGTATGTCAACGAAAACAGTATATTAACGCTTCCAGAATTGCCGGATGGTTACCAGTACACCTATTCTGTAAACGGAATAGAGCGCACAGAAAAAGAACTGAAAGAGATGCAAGTGACGGAAGATTTGACCATTACTGTTCATCGCACATTGGTGACAACAACCACCACTACAACTACCACAACTACTACGACGACAACGACAACAACTACAACCACAAACAAGCCGATTTCCACAACAACCAAACATGCTGGAACGACTACCACTACAAAGGCAGTTACCACTACTTCTACCAAAACAATTGCTGGTACAACAACCACTCAGGCAACTACTACAACGAAGTCGAGTGGAACAACTACCACTTCAAAGGCAGTTACCACTACTTCTACCAAGGTAATTGCTGGTACGACAACCACTCAGGCAACTACTACAACGAAGGCGGTTGGAACAACTTCCACTACAAAGGCAGTTACCACTACTTCTACCAAGGCAATTGCTGGCACAACAACCACTCAGGCAACTACTACGACGAAGGCAGTTGGAACAACCTCCACTACAAAGGCAGTTACCACTACTTCTACCAAAATAATTGCTGGAACGACAACAACTCAGGCAACTACTACAACGAAGTCGATTAGAACGACCTCCACTGTAAAGGCGGTTACCACTACTTCTACCAAGATAATTGCTGGAACGACAACAACTCAAGCAACTACTACAACGAAGGCAGTTGGAACAACCTCCACTACAAAAGCAGTTACCACTACTTCTACTAAGGCAATTGCTGGCACAACAACGACTCAGGCAACTATGACAACGAAGTCGGTGGAAACAACTACCACCACAAAAGCAGTTAGCACCACGTCTATAGACATAACAACAGAAACCACCCTTACAACATCAACAATTACAACTTCTATAATTACTAAAACTTCCACAACGACTCAGGAAACAACCTCTACAAATGCAACGACAACGGCATATGGAACAACTCCTACAAACAGTACAACCACATACACTACAACCGCTAAAACGACTACGACAACCACCATGAAAGCCACCACAACAGCAACTACTACCACAACTATGATACCTCTTACCACAACTTCCAGCATTATTTCTACCACTACTACAACACCAATTGTGACGACCATTACAACAACGACAACCAGCGCTACCTCCATTGTTGTTGTTCCAAAGGAAGCAGACTTCTATTTTGCAGAAGATACCACGACATTTACACCAGGCGATCTGTTTGAATCCATTACGCTCA
>OLRA01000719.1_pt1 | contig 43816 bp, 37 predicted proteins | sample 1673011 | NCBI WGS metagenome assembly OLRA01 (sample SAMEA3136746, study PRJEB25190) | human gut metagenome | reverse complement strand
CGGGGGAAGGATTTGAACCAACGACCTCCGGGTTATGAGCCCGACGAGCTACCAGCTGCTCTACCCCGCGATATCTTTTTGACTTAGTTATATTATCACATCTCAGTAGTGTTGTCAACACATAATTTTCGCATTATGCTCCAGATATCTGCCCTAATCTGCCAATGTATTGCCTGCCTACGGCATTTTGCAGTGAGTGCTATATGATATTTGCAGTTTCATCGTGTATGGGTCAGGCTATACACTTCTTCTTTTTTTCTTCTATATATCCTGGATCCCGGTCAGCAAATCTGCTTCATTTTATTTTGGATGTTTATCTTTTTATATATTATAGTTTTAAGATTTCTGTAACCATAGGCACAGTCCGTGGTTTTTACTGGACAACAAAAATACCGTGGGGAACCAAAAGTTCTCCACGGTATCTTTCAAGCTGTTCATGCTTTATGCCTGTTTCTCTCCGCCGCTGCTCTTGGCCTTACCGTGATAATAACGGCGTCGGTTAGCACTCCGGCGGCTCTGACCTTCCTTGGGCGCAGTACCCGTTTGGTTTGGTTTCGGCCCGCTTTCCCCTGTGCGGGTGTGGAGTTTGGCCTCCACCTTCACCACCTTGGCACCGGGCTTATTCCTGTTGGGTTTATGGTTTCTGTTGGGTTTAGGCTGCGGCTTAGGTTCCTGAGCCGTCTCCGGGGCGGCGGCAGATTGGGCCTTTGGCTGCTTCTTTTGCCGGCTGCGGCGCCGGTTACTGCTACGGCTCTTGCTCTCCTTCTTTCCCGGCTCCGGCTGCTGTTCAGGCGCAGGCTCCGTAAAGGGAATGACCCACTGATCCTCCTCTTCCGGCTCCTCTTCCGGCTCGGGAACATAGTTGAGAACGTGAGGTGGGGTCTCACCATCTTTTGGTCTGCCTCCTGGTACGGCGCAAAGCTCGTTGGCTTTATATAAGCGAAGGGCATCATCACTGTCATTATCCAATTTTACCTTTACGGTCTGGCGCAGGAGATTTACCTGTACCGCCGTGCCGTAGCCGTCCTTGGTCTCTACAAAGGCTCCCTGCTTGGGAACCTTTTTGATAAGTTCCTCATAAGCCTCCTGCTCATAGCGCAGACAACACATAAGCCTGCCGCAGCTGCCGGAGATCTTAGCCGGGTTGAGAGACAGAGACTGTACTTTTGCCATCTTGGTGGACACCGGCTGGAATTCATCCAGAAACTGGCTGCAGCAATAAGGGCGGCCGCAGATACCTATGCCGCCTATCATCTTTGCCTCGTCCCTTACGCCTATCTGCCGCAGCTCAATACGGTTGCGGAAGATACCCGCCAGGTCTTTGACCAGCTCTCTGAAATCCACACGCCCGTCGGAGGTGAAGAAGAACATGGTCTTGTTCCCCTCAAAATTGCACTCCACATCTACAAGACGCATATCCAGACCGTGCTCGGCAATTTTCTGCTGGCAGATTTCAAAGGCCTCCTTCTCCCTGCGCTTGTTGATCTCCTCTACCCGAAGATCATCCTGGGTGGCAATGCGCACCACCGGGCGCAGAGGCTGAATCACCGAGGTCTCCATTACCATATGATTGGCCCGGCAGCAGTCCACTATCTCCAGGCCCTTTGAGGTTTCAACTATAACTTTTGTTCCGGCTTCAATCTGAAAGCCGTTGGGGTCGAAATAATAGCTCTTCCCTCTGTTTTTAAATCTTACACTTACAACTTCAATCAATGACTTATCCTCTGTTTCCGCTGCCGGCAATAGAATCCACCGCCAGCAGTCCAAATATATGTTTACTGCCCACGTTCAGCCGGAGATATGCGGCACAGCGCTCCAGCAAAACGTAAAGCCCCATAAGCTGCCTGTGGCTGAGCCCCAGGTCTTTTTTCCTTCCGCAGAGCATATCTGCCAGCCGCTCTATGGCACAGTCCACAAAGGCTGCTGCCCGGCGGCCGTCCATGCCTTCATTGCCGCTGCACCAGCTGTACAGTTTTGCCCTGTCTCCTGCGGCCACAGACTTTATATAGGCTTCTGCCAGATCTGCCAGTTCCTTGTCCTGTTCCCGGGCATCTCCCATGCAGTTTATCTGGGTACAGCGGGAGCGCACTGTGGGCAGCAGCTGGCTGGCGTTGGTAGTACAAAGCAGAAACACAGCACCCAAGGGAGGCTCCTCAAGCAGCTTCAATGCCGCATTCTGGGCAGAGATGTTCATGGTCTCCGCCTCCCGGATGATGTACACTTTTCGTCTGGCCTCGTTGGGCATTATATATGCATCGGCAGAAAGGCTGCGTATCTGATCCACGCTTATTTCCCTTTTCAGTCTGCCCTTGTCGTCCTCCAGCCGTCCGATAGTTATGACATCCGGGTGTATCCCGCCGGCCACTTTCCGACAGTGACGGCACTGGCGGCAGGGGCGCGGTTCCGGCCCCGTACAAACGGCGGCAGCAGCTATATCCATTGCCGTGGCCATGGCCTCGTCAATGGAGGCAGCGGTGATCAGGCTGGTCTGAGAAACTCCGCCGGTATATTCCACTCTGCTTTTTTCCACCGGCAGCACCTCCAGATAATTTCAGCTCTACAAATGTTTATTTTACCTTTTTATTCTCGTTCAGTCAACCACATTTAATGCTTTAAAATGCATTCAGAATTATTAATAATTTTCCACTTTACCTTAAAATCCTACAATGCTATAATATTATGAATCATTTGAGAGGGGGAGGTGCCCATGACAACTATAAAAAAACGGTTTATCACGGGCCTGATGTTTCTCTGTCTCTGTCTGTCCTTCTGCGGACTTCTGCCCACAGAGGCCAGTGCTGAGGGAGAGATAGGCAAAGTTTTAGTCACGCTTTCCAAAGATCCCGTAGCCATGGACGGGGTATACAATGCATCCGTTGCTACCAGCACGGAGGGCTGCAGTATCGTGAGCTACGGCTGGTATGACTCCAACGGAAATCCGGTGGACGGCGGTACCTTTGGTACCAGCACCTACAGGGTGGAGATAACCGTCGTCGCCTCCGATCCCTATTACTTTCCCGATTATGTGGAAGTATATCTGAACAACACGGCCGTCAATTACGTTTCCAACGGCAGCTCCAGTCTGACCCTTTACAGAGACTACACTCCCCAGCTCTGGGCTCCCAGCATAACCAAGAATCCCACCAGCGAGAATGTGAAGGAAGGTGAGCTGGCCTCCTTCGTGGCTATCGCTACATATACCGAGACCTATGAGTGGACAGCCACCAGCCCTGACGGCAAAACTACCTGCAACTGCAATGATCTGCCCGGCCTGTTTCCCGGCGTCTCCATCGGAGGAGACGGCAAGGAAAAGATGAACATACGGAACGTACCAAAGGAAATGGACGGATGGAAAGTCCGGTGTACCTTTAAAGGCCCCGGCGGCAGCGCCACATCCAACTGGGCCACGGTGAACGTGAAGGCTCCGGCAACTCCAAGCCCCAGCCCTTCGCCCAGTCCTTCCCCGTCTCCCAGTCCCTCTCCCAGTCCTTCGCCCAGCCCATCTCCAACTGCCAGCCCCAATCCTGCCGATGACCCCAACCATATACATACCTACTCCGGGACCTGGTCCTATGACGACAGCATGCATTGGCGGGAATGCGAATGCGGCTCCAGGACCGACGAGGGCGAACACGACATGGAGTGGACCGTAATAACCGAGGCCACTAAGGAAACTCCCGGCACCGAGCAGGGCGTGTGTAAGGTGTGCGGCTATACCACCCAGCGTGAGGCAGAACACAAGGGCATGTCCCTTATTGTTAAAATACTCCTGGGTCTTGTCATTCTGGCCGTGATTCTGGGCGCCGCCTGGTTCATCCTTAACACCATTTCAAATAATAAACGCCGCAAGCGGCGCAGGAGCAGACGCAGCTCCGGCGGTTATACCAACCGCAGCGAAAGCAGCAGACGCAGCAACTACCGTGACAGCAACAGCGATTACAGCGGGCACAGCCGAGAAAGCTACGGCGGCCACAGCGGTAATCACAGCGGCGGCAGCCACAGCAGCCACGAGCACTATGAGCCACGCCATGGCCGCCACGACGGCAGCTCCTATGATCAGTGGGACGACTCCCGCTGGGGCGACAGATAAATAATAAACCGTATGGAAACAGCGGGCAGTTCATAAAACTGCCCGCTGTTTTTTTATCGCTCTGTCCCGTATATCAGCCCTGACCGATAAGGCTGTAGTTCAGGGTATCGGCAATGTAGTTCACATCCTCCTCCGTCATACCATTCTCGCTGCGGATATGCATTGCAAAGAAGGAGTTTTCCAGATACACATATATGTAAGCGTCGCTGCCGTTGGAGAGTATGCTCAGCTCTGTTCCGTCTGGAGCGTTGTGACTGCGCTGGGTAAAAGAGTCTAAGTCCTGCTCTCTGTTTATGACTTCCCCTCCGCTGGACAGGGTGGAGTACATGGAATTATAGCCGTAGCAGCTCACCTGCTCCCCGCTGGAGGGCAGATCCACATAGTAGCTGACGCAGAAGGTGCCCTCATCAAACCAGTATACCTTGTCAAATCCCACCGGCGTCTCATAGAAGATGTTTCCGGCGCAGCCAATCTCCGCCGTCTTTTCCGCCAGCTGCTGATTGGTGAGGAACTGTTCCCCGCTCATGCTTGTAGTTTCGCTGCTCCACATAAGCTGCATGCCCTTACGCAGCTTCAGACCGTACTTTGCGGCTATCTCTTCCAGCTTGTCCGCATCCTCCTGGGAATATACCTGATAATTGAAGTCGTAATCCCCGTAAGGAGTACCGGATTGCCTATTGGCCCAGGCCTCAAACTGCTCGTATTCCTCAGCGCTCACAGTCATAAACTCGCTCTCGCCATTATCGATTATTTCCACCGTGACGCTGCCGTCGTCATTTTCCGTCACTAGCAGGCCACAGCTCTTCTCTTTCACAAAGCTGAATGCCTCCGGTAGACCTATCCCATTGTAACGGTATTCCTCCCACTCCGCCCAGGCGGCCTTGGAGGCGGCCAGCTTCTCCTCCAGCTCATCTGTATCCTTCAGAGCGTTCTCCTGGGTGCCGGCATTTTCCGTCTCCTCCGGCACCGCCTGGGGCTGTGTGAGAGATATTTTTGAGAGCTCCTGCCCGTCTATCTCCAGCGTGTCCTCCAGCAGCAGGGCCCGGAAGTCCAGCAGCCCGGCGGCATAGGCGGCGGTGACCATAAAGGAGGCAATGATGGCCGCAATCAGCAAAGTCCTGTATACTCTTTTTCCCTGCCTGGCTTTGGTCTTTTTGCCAGCCGCCGGGGCCAGAGCCTCCTCAAGCAGCTCGTCGTCCATGTATTGAAGTATATTGTCCCAGTCATAGTTTTTCATACTGCGATGCCCTCCTTTTTCAGATAGTCCCTCAGGCCCTGGCGTATGCGGTACAGACGGGACGACAGGACCTTTTTCGTCTGCCCCATGTCTTTTGCCAGCTTGTCCAGATCCTCCATGAGGAAATAGCGGCGCAGGAAGAGCCTGCGGCTGTCCTCCCCCAGAGTGCGCAGATAGCCGTTGATAAGCTCCGCCAGCTCCTTTGCCTCCATATGCTCGGTGACGTTCCCTGAGGAGGCCAGGCACTCGTCCAGCTCGGAATACAGCACGGCTCCCCTGTCGTCCCGCTTCTGTCTGTGCTTTTGCCGCAGGGCCATAAGGGCGCCGTTGCGGTTTATCTTGGCGGCATAGGCCAGCAGCTGCCGGGGCCGCTGGGGCGGAATGCTGTCCCACAGTTTCATGTAGGTGTCGGATACCACTTCCTCAGCGTCCCTGGGATCTTTCAGGATGTTCAGGGCGGCAGAGCGGAGGATGCCCCCATATTTTTTGTCCAGCAGCACCATGGCCTCCTGAGAGCGCTCCCAGAACAGGGCCGTTATCTTTTCGTCGTCCATAGCCTGCTCCCTTCTTTCTTGTGTTTCACCTATAAAGATGCCAAATGCCCGGAGATATCACGGCGCCTGGGAAAAATTTTTCTGATATGCTCTCCCGGCGGTGCCATATCTTTTCAGGATGCAGAAAGTCCCGCCCGGTGGGGCGGGACTTTTGGGTTTTGCCTGTTTATTTGCTTATCACCTTGCCCAGAACTCTCAGGGGCAGTTCCGTTGAAATGACTATATCGTCATATTTGGGGTTCAGGGAGTGGAGGGCCAGGGTTTCACCCTTGACCACCAACTGCTTTAAATAAGCGCTGCCGTCATAGAGGAAGATGCCTATCTCCCCGGTCATTAGGCTGCGCTGTTGTCGGACCCATATGACCTGGCCGTCATGGAATTTGGGCTCCATACTGTCTCCGGCCACACGGACACCGAAATTGGCCCCATCCGGTACCTCCCGGCCTACCTCTACCATCTCATAGTCTTCTCCGTCCAGGAACTGTCCGGTTCCGGCGGAGACTGCAAGAGAATAGAGGGGCAAACTGCGCAGCTCCTCTTCCTCCTGGCGGTCACTGTAACGGCCGGTATCTCTCAACAGCTGCACATAATCCATGACCTTTTTTCGCCCCTCCCGGTTGAGACCCGAGAGCAAGCCCTCCCCATGGCCGGAAAAGACGCCCCTGATATCGTCTATACCCAGTGCGTCGCACAGAGCCAGGAACTGCCGGGCGTTGGGCAGTGTAGACCCGTTTTCCCACTTGGACACCGCCTGATTTGAAAGCTGAAAGCCCAGCATATTCAGACAGGCAGCCAGTTGAGCCTGATTCATCCCCAGCTGCTTTCTGCGCCGGGATATAAGTTCTCCTATGTTTTTATACATCCAATCACCTTTTCTCTCTATGTCAGAATTATATATCAGCCGCAAGAGAATTGCAACCGCAATTTTATCCAAACGGGATAATTCTTTGCCTTTACCCAGCAGAGTAGTTGCTGCCGTATGCCCTGCGGCAGACTGGATAAGCCCGGTAACACCCTTCCCCTGTTGTCCGCGCCGTTAACAAGTCCGCATTTAGTCACGCAATTAGGGGGCATTATGGGTAAAAATGTAATTTTATAATAATTTTTTGAACATTTTGGGAATAAATGGTAATGTTAAATTATTGTGAAGTGGGTCTGACTTATTGATTTAATGACAGAAATCGTATAATATTGTTATAGAACATATGGAAAGTTTTACTAATATTATGGGGGAGTGAGGAATAATGAAGTCTACCGGAATAGTGCGTAAGGTTGACGAGTTGGGTCGTATCGTCCTGCCCATCGAAATGCGGCGTACTCTGGATATTGCGGAGAAGGACACCCTTGAGGTTTATGTGGAGGGTGAAAGCATTATTCTTCGCAAGTATCAGGACGCCTGCGTCTTCTGTGACAGCGTTCGTGACCTTGTCAGCTACAAAGGGCGCTGCGTTTGCCCTGAGTGTATTGCGGCCCTCAGCCGTAAACTGTGATTAAAAAGGCCTGAAGCCGCATCTAAGGATGCGGCTTCAGGCCTTTTTAATGGTTTGCCGGAAAATGCAGGAAATTTCTTTAAATGTCTTTGCCGGAAGAAGAAACCTTCCGGCGAAGACATTTTCTTTTATTATTCTCCTTCTGTATCGTGAGACGGATTTTTCTCAGTGGAATCCTGCTGCACCGGGCCGCGGTGAAACACCTTGGCCGCCAGGAAGGGCAGGAATATAACGGCGTTCAATACGAAGGAAAACAGCACATCTGCCCAGCCTATGGCCTGGCCGCTGATCTGTGTCGTTCCGCTAACTGCCACGGCCAGGTTGTTGTTTACAAAGTGGAGTATTACCGGCACCCAGATGTTCCCTGTGCTCATATAGGCAAAGGCAAAGAACACCCCCAGAGTGATGCAGGTGACCTGGTGGGCCGCAATGCTCTGAAGGGCATAGCCCGGGCTATAGAAGAACAGGTCCAGAGGCAGGTGCCACAGCCCCCATACCACGCCAAGAAGTATGGTGCCACGGATGAGGCCGAAGCGCTTTTGCAGCAGAGGCTGGAGATAGTAACGCCAGCCGTACTCCTCACCGAAGAAAGCGGCAAAGCTGAGGAAGAAATTGGGTATCAGTACCGCCATGAGTATGTAGGGCGCAGAGGTCTGCCAGTAGGGCGGATACTCGCTCAGCTGGCCGCTGAGGGCCACGGATATAAAGCTGCGAGCCAGATACAGAGCCACGAACAGCAACACCAGCAGCAGGGAGCGGCCGGTCTGAGCCTTGGACCAGCACAGTCCGTAGGCAGTCCGGCGTTCTTTTTTCTCGGTGAGAAGGAATATCCAGGAGAGCACAGACCCGGCAATGATCACATAGGACTGTATGGTAACCCAGTCCATATCAGGGCGGACAAACATTCCGTAACAGCACGCCGCCGTCAGCGCCGTAAGGGCAATAAAGAACAGGAAGAAACGCAGGGGCATGGACTCCGTCTTCTCTCCACCGTTCAGGCCCGGTCCATGATGGGTAACCAGGCAGGCCAGCATCACCCCCGCCGCCGGATAGAACATCTGGGCGTTGGGGAAGGGATAGGTGTTCAGGCCCAGTCTGTAGGCAAAGCTCAAAGGCAGACCGGCAATAAAAGGAAAGCCAAAGGCTACTACGATAAATACCATAAGCTGCCGCTTTTCAAGGGACATAAAATCTTTTTCTGTTTCCACCAAGATCATCTCCTTACAAAACCCGCCGTTATTGGCGGTGGTATATTCTCAAAACTTCCTCACTGTCTTTCCCGTCGGGGCCGGTGAGTACCAGGGGCGGCAGAATGTCCAGTCCGGGCTTGCCTCCCCGCCGGCCTTCCACCAGCACCAGGCTGGGGGCGCTGCCGGCTCTGTGGCATACCAGGCGCAGGAGCTTGGGCTCCAGACTGTGGGCCGTCATTGTACAAAACAGTTCCGACAGGCGTTCCGGTTTATGCACAAGGCAGAAGCTTCCGCCTGTGCAGCAGAGGAAAGAGGCGGCGGTGCAGATATCCTCCAGGGTGCAGCTCACTTCTCCCCTGGCTCCGGAACGTTTTTCATCCGGGGAGAGATATCCCCGCTCCACGGGGAAATAGGGCGGGTTTGCCACCACAAGGTCAAAGCTGCCGCTTTTAAAAAGCTCCCTGTGCCGGCGGATATCCCCACATACAACGCTGCTTCTCTCTTCAAGGCCGTTGCGTGCCATGTTTTCTCTGGCCAGCTCCGCCGCTTCTTCCACAAGCTCCAGGCCGGTCATATTCAGCTTGCCGCTTCGCCACAGCAGCAGCAAAGCTATGGCTCCGGAGGCGCAGCCCAGATCTATGCCCCTCCTTCGTCCGGATATATTCACAAAATCCGCCAGAAGCACGCAGTCGGTGCTGAGCTTGAAATGTCCGGCCTGGGCAAAGACCGGTCCGCCTTCCCACAGTGCGGTAAATTTCGGCATGGTCTTCTCCTTTCTCCGGTGAAAAGGGAATAAACTTTCATTTTAAAATAACTATACAACTATACAAACAGAATGAGGGGCGATGCTTATCGCCCCTCATTCTTATGTTGTTTAGAAGATCACTCCTGAACAATTGCCTCGGCGGGGCACTGAGCTGCGCAGGCGCCGCACTCCAGGCACTTATCAGCATCGATCTCATAGTGCAGATCGCCCATGTCAATTGCTTCGGCAGGGCACTGAGCTGCGCAAGCACCGCAGGACAGGCACTCATCGGTAATAACAAAAGCCATGATGTTACCTCCCATGTTATTTGACCACTTGGGTCATCGTTGGCTACATTGTAACACATCTTATGCAAAAATCAATTATAAAATTTTATTGAAAAATAATTTTCCGGAAAGCTGTCAATAATTTTTCCTGCAGCCCACGCTTTTCGTCTGTTTTGGCAGGCCGGGCTGTGGATAATATATTATTATATACGCTGCTTCCAAGGGGGTATGCTTTATAAAGAGCAATGAAAAATTCACTCAGCGGGCAGAATTGGCCATTGAAAATGCCCGCATCGCCGCCGGTGAACTGGGCCATGGCTATGTGGGTACGGAGCATCTGCTTCTGGGTATTATGATGGAAAGAGACGGTCTTGGGGCCAGAGTGCTCCAGCACCAGGGTTTGGATAAGACCAGGATGTGGCACATTGTCCAGCGTTCCAACGGCACCGGAAGCCCCGGCAGGCCGGAACAGGGCCTGACCCTCAGGGCCAGGCAGGCCGTGGAAAAGGCCGCCCAGGAAGCAAGACAGCTTCAGCAGGGCTATATAGGCACGGAGCATTTGCTCTTGGGTATTCTGCGGCAGAACGACTGCGGTGCCGCCGCCGCCCTCCGGGAGGCCGGAGCGGATTTAAACGACATCTATACCGAGATAATGGCGGTCTTCGGCAATCCCGGCTCCAACAACCGCTCCCAGACCGGCACTGCCCGCAGCACCATACGCCGGGCGGACACCCGAATACTGGATCAGTATAGCCGGGACCTGACAGAGCTGGCCGCCGCCGGGCGCATAGACCCGGTGGTAGGACGGGGCAACGAGATACGCCGGGCCATCCAGATACTCTCCCGGCGCAGCAAGAATAACCCCGTTCTGGTTGGCGAGCCGGGGGTGGGAAAAACCGCCGTAGCGGAGGGCCTGGCCCTTTGCGTCAGTCGTGGTCAGGCACCGGCGGAGCTAAGGGACAAGCGTATTGTATCCCTTGACATTCCCGCTCTTTTGGCCGGCACCAAGTACCGTGGAGATTTTGAGGAGCGGGTCAAGTCGGTGCTCCGGGATGTACGCCGGGCCGGAGATGTCATTCTATTTATAGACGAGCTGCACACCATTATTGGCGCCGGCAGCGCCGAAGGCGCTATAGACGCCGCCAATATACTGAAGCCCGCTCTGGGACGGGGAGAGGTACAGATAATTGGGGCTACCACTCCGGAGGAGTATCGCCGCCACATTGAGAAAGACGCCGCTCTTGAACGGCGCTTCCAGCCAATAAAGGTCACGGAGCCGGATCGGGAGCACACCATGGAGATGCTCCAGAGCCTGCGCCCGGCCCTGGAAAAGCACCACGGAGTAAGCCTTTCCCCGGCGGCCATGGAAGCGGCCTACAATCTGTCGGTGCGCTATATAAATGACCGCTTTCTGCCGGACAAGGCCATTGACCTGCTGGATGAGGCAGCGGCCGCAGTCCACGTGGAGGGTCTGCGCCACGAAGTTACAGCCGCGGATATATCCAAGGTTGTGTCTCTTTGGACCGATATACCCGTCTGTTCTCTGGATGAAAGCGAGAGCCAACGGCTTAAATCTCTGGAACAGCAGCTGAAGAAGCGCATCATCGGCCAGGACGAAGCGGTAGCCGCTGTGGCCCGCGCCATACGCCGCAGCCGGGTAGGGCTGAAAGACCCCCGGCGGCCTGTGGGCAGCTTTCTCTTCCTGGGCCCCACGGGAGTGGGTAAGACAGAACTGTGTCGGGCCCTGGCCGCCACGGTGTATGGAGACGAAAATGCCGTCATCCGTCTGGATATGTCGGAATATATGGAGAAGCATTCGGTGAGCCGTCTCATCGGCTCGCCTCCGGGATACGTGGGCTATGAGGACGGGGGCCAGCTGACGGAAAAGGTGCGCAGGAAGCCATGGAGCGTAGTGCTCTTTGATGAGATAGAAAAAGCTCATGAGGATGTGTGGAGCATTCTGCTGCAAATCATGGACGACGGCCATCTCACTGATTCCACCGGCCGCCGTGTTGATTTCAGCAACACGGTAATCGTCATGACCTCCAATATTGGGGCCAAGGCCATTACGGAGAACCGTCCTCCCCTGGGCTTTGGGGACGGAAGCGGTCAGGACGAAGAGGCCATGACCAAAAAGGTGATGGAGGAGCTGCGCTCCACCTTCAAGCCGGAGTTTCTTAACAGAGTGGACGAGACCATAGTTTTCCACCGTCTCAGCGAAGAGCATATGTTTGCCATCACCCAGACCATGCTCCACCAGGTACAGGAGCGTTTTCGTTCCCTGGGGATCCGGCTTGCCGTGCCGGAAGAGACTGCCCGCTGGCTGGCCCATCGGGGCTATGACGATAAGTTCGGTGCCAGGCCGTTGCGCCGCACAGTGGAACACTGGATAGAAGACGCGGCAGCGGAGCTGCTGCTGGAGGGAGCCATAGGCCCCGGAGACACGGTGAATGCTGCCGTGTCCGGAGACTCCCTGGAGCTCAGGCGTTGGGTACAGGCAGTATAAATGAATCAGGGGACTCTACGCAGTTCAGAGTCCCCTGATTTTTAAGTGTGAGCGGTTTTTATATAAGTCTTATGTAGGTTATCCCGCACTCGTCGGTAAGTTCCACATCCTCAAAAGCTTCGGCAGCTTTATCCCAATCCTTATATTTGCCGATGAGTACACAGTAGACATTGTCTATGCACTCCACCCGGGCATCCTGGCCTTCGTCCAGCATGGAGTCACGGCAGTCCTCAGCCTGCTTCTTATCCTTGAAAGAGCCAACCTGGATGGCATAGTTGCCCTTGTCGTAGCGGTCGTACATAGCTCTTGAATAGGCGGCCATGGCATGGTCATACAGGAAGAAGAACTCTTCAGGAGCCTCGTTGCTGGTCTCCCCGTCATCGTCAGTCCACTGGATGATCTCGCCCTGGGACAGATAGAACCGGTACTCCTCTCTTGAGCTGGTATTATCATTGTAGCACAAGGCAAAATAGGGCAGCCCGTCATCATAATAGTATATTACGGAGTAGTCCTCCAAAGGAGAATAGCAGCTGTTTTCCGGGTTCTTGGCTTCGGAGTAGATGGGTGAGAATACCTGAACCTGTCTTATCTCCTTATCAATTGTCCTGACCAGGGAAAAACCGTCGGGCATGGTGGTGCCCACGTTGCTGACATATTTGGAATCGTCCTGATAATCTCTGTACTTCTGCTGGCACTCTTCCAGGCGATCTTTCAGGGATTTATCGGAAGTACCGACTTCTTCCCTCTCGGTGCCGTCCCCATATGGTAAACCGAATATCACCTTTCCATTTTCTGTGGTACCGTAGGCAGTCACCGGCACCGAAGCAACAATGCTAAAACACAGGCAGAAGCTAAGCATTGCCGACAACAATCCAGCAATTTTTTTCATTTTTTCTCCCCTTTATTTCTATAGTTTCTCATTTTACTTAACTTTTCATGGGATTTTCATATGTTTATCCCTGTGTCTTTTATAATGCCTGGTAAACTTTAAGTCAAGCCCCTTCCAGGTAATTGGAACAATCTGTCGAATTTTGGGAATAACTCGCATATGCGTTGCACTGCTGGACTGTATAAAGCTGTATAATTCAGAAGTATTTCCGCAGCACATGGGTAAAATACCGTTTATGCCGTTGTTGTTCCTTAAAATTAATTAAGCATTATGCTTGACATAACACCGGGAAAAGGCTAAAATATATCAGGCGATATTCTGGGATGCCGGGGAGCGTCCCATTATATTTCTTTTAGAATACGACGGATTCGTTTTATGGTCCGTCTTCTTTAAATTTGTTCCCAGCTGGGTCAACCCATAAACCACCGCAAAATTCTTAAAGAATGGAGGTGTGTTTACTTACTATGCCAACCCCTTTATGGATCCTTATAATTGCAGTTGCTGCGGTTTTATGTTTTTTGCTTGGTATAACCTACCGGAAAAAAGTGGCTGAGCGGGAGATCGCCAGTGCCGAAGAAGAGGCCAAGCGGATAATAAATGAGTCTATAAAAAGTGCAGAGAGCAAAAAGAGAGAAGCTCTCGTAGAGGCAAAGGAAGAAATACACAAGAACCGCTCCGAGTATGAGCGGGAAGTAAAAGAGCGCCGGGCAGAGCTCCAGAAGCAGGAGCGCCGCCTGCAGCAGAAAGAAGAAAACCTGGATCGGAAGCTGGATTCCGTAGAGAAGAAGAACGACACCCTCAGTAACAAGATCGCTGCCGTGGAGGCTCAGCAGCAGGAAGTTGCTATGGTGAAGAAGAGCCAGCTGGAAATGCTGGAAAAGATATCTGGCTTTACCGTTGATGAAGCCAAGGCCTACCTCATCTCCAACATCCGGGATGATGTTACCCACGAAATGGCCCTGAAGGTCAAGGAGATCGAGGCCCAGTACAAGGAGGAGGCAGACTCCCGTGCAAGGGAGATAATTGCCACCGCCATTCAGCGCTGCGCCGCCGACCATGCCAGTGAGATCACCGTCTCCGTCGTCCCCCTCCCCAACGACGAGATGAAGGGCCGTATCATCGGCCGTGAAGGCCGCAACATTCGCAGCATCGAAACCCTCACCGGCTGCGACCTCATTATCGACGACACTCCTGAGGCCATTACCGTTTCCAGCTTTGACCCTGTCCGCCGTGAGGTGGCAAGGCTTGCTCTGGAGAAGCTTATTCAGGACGGCCGCATCCACCCCGCCCGTATTGAGGAAATGGTGGCCAGGGCCCAGAAAGAAGTCAATGCCGTCATCAAGGCCGAGGGCGAGCGGGCCGTGTTTGAGACGAATATCCACGGTTTGAATCCTGAGATAATCAAGCTCCTGGGCCGCATGAAATACCGCACCAGCTACGGTCAGAACGTGCTGAACCACTCCATAGAAGTCTCCCATATCGCAGGTCTGCTGGCCTCTGAGCTGGGCGTGGACGTGAATGTGGCCAAGCGCGCGGGACTGCTCCACGATCTGGGCAAGTCCATTGACCACGAGGTAGAGGGCAGCCACGTCACCATCGGCGTGGACATTGCCAGAAAGTACAAGGAGTCCGAGGCCGTCATCCATGCCATCGAGGCCCACCACGGCGACGTGGAACCCCACACCGTGGAAGCCTGCCTGGTCCAGGCGGCAGACGCGATCTCCGCCTCCCGTCCAGGCGCGCGCCGTGAGAACATTGAAAACTACGTCAAGCGTCTTGAGAAGCTGGAGGAAGTCTCCAAGAGCTTCCCCGGTATCGCCAGTTCCTACGCTATCCAGGCGGGCCGTGAGATACGCATCATGGTCAAGCCCGAGGAGGTCAGCGAAGACCAGATGGTTCTGCTGGCAAGGGACATTGCAAAGAAGATTGAGGAAGAGCTCACTTACCCCGGCCAGATAAAGGTTCACGTTTTCCGCGAAACCAAGGCCGTGGATTACGCAAAATAAACTATGCATTATTACAGCCTGCTTTCCATTTAAAGAAAGCAGGCTGTTTTCATTTTTCTCTGTTTTCAGTCCTCAAACAATCTGTCTATGCTGCTGTTCACATAGTCCGCTATGCGCAGATTCTCCAATCTTCCGTTTTTCAGCAGGAAACAGCGGTCAGCCACTTTCAGGGCGCTCTCCAAATCGTGGGTCACCAGCAGCATACTGAAGCCGTGGCTGTTTTGCAGACTCTTTAAAAGTCTCAGCAGATTTGCCTTGCTGGACGGATCCAGCATGGATGTGGGCTCGTCGGCCAACAGTACCGCCGGCTCCATGGTCAAGGCCCTGGCTATGGAAACTCTCTGCTTCTGCCCTCCCGACAGGGTCTTTATATTTTTTCCCATAAAGCTCTCATCATGGGGCAGGCCTACGTCTCTCAAGGCAGAGCGGGCCCGTTCCTTTTCTCTGCCCAGCTTCGCCAGAAATCTGGGCTCCGTCACGGCCTGCAACACCGTCATGTGTGGATTGAGTGATGTCTCGCTGTCCTGGAACACCATTTGTACGCCGCCCTCCCGGCGGTGCAGAACCTCCATGTCCGCCTTCTCCCCCTGAAAGAGCAGGCTGCCGGACTGGAAATCCTTGAGATATCCCCCCAATATTCCTGCCAGGGTAGTCTTGCCGCTGCCGGAGCGCCCAACCAGTGCCACTACTTCACCGCTGCGGACCTTTATGGACACATTTTCCAGCACCTGTTGTCTGCCGTAGGCCTTGGAAATATTCCGGCCCTCCAGCAGAGTGATGATGCCGCCGCGGTTGCAGGCTATCATCCGCCCGTCTCCCCAGTCCTTCAGCTCCGGTGCCTTTTCGCCGCACAGAGGCAGGCTCTGAGTGCAGCGGCCATAAAATGGGCAGCTGTGGTGAGCTTTCTCCACCTCCCGGCCCGGACGTATGCCCCACACGTCCCGGACAATATTCAGTCCCGTGGAGGCGTTGATAAGCCCCCTGGTGTAGGGGTGACGGGGATAATCCAGTATGTCTCCGGTAGGCCCCATCTCCTCCACATGGCCGTTATACAGCACAATCATACGGCTGCTAAGCATGGCAGCAAGTTTCATGTCGTGGGTTATTATTATAAAAGCTATATTCTTTTCCCTGTTCAGCTTCTGTACCAGGTCTGCAAAGGCATCCCTGGCCGCTACATCCAGGGAGCTGGTGGGCTCGTCCAGCAGCACCAGCTTGGGTTCCAGGGCTATTGCCGTAGCCAGGAGGAAACGCTGAGCCATGCCCCCGGACAGCTCCCTGGGATAGCGGCCCAGATCCTCGGGACTGAGTCCCACGGTCTCCATTAGCTCTCTCATACGTCCCGGCAGCTCCCTGGCGGGATATCCACGGCGCAATACCTCCTTCAGCTGCTCTCTCAACGTCATGCTGGGATTGAGCCAGGCCGTGGAGTTTTGGAAGGCTACGGAAAATTCCCTCATACGCAGCTGCCTGCGCTGTTCTTCCTTCATCCCCAGCAGTTCCCGGCCCTCCAGCAGTACCTGGCCGGATACCTTAACTCCCTCTTCCCAGAGGCAGCTGAGGCCCTTTAAAAGGGTGGTCTTGCCGCTGCCTGACTCCCCTACCACTGCCAGTATCTCCCCGCTGTCCAGACTGAAAGACAAGGGATGGAGACTGAACTCCGGGTAGGACAGGCTTAATTCTTTTACTTCCAGCAGAATGCTCATATCTCTCACTCCTTCTCCAGCCAATACCTCTCCAGGGCTCTGGTGAGCAGGCGCAGCAGAAGCACCGATATCACCAGGGAGAAAACCGGCGGCAGCAGCCACCACTTCCAAAACTCAGTGAAATATATTCCTTTAAAAGCGGTGCAGCGGGCTATCATCAGTCCCCAGGATTTCGCCAGAGGGTCGGACAGGCCCAGGAAAGCCAAAGATGATTCCTGGACTATTGCACGCCCCGTCACCGCTATAGAGCTGATAGCCAGCAGCGGCATGATATCCCGACTCATGTGAGTTCTGAACAGGTACCACAGTCCTCCTCCGTAGCTTCTGGCCAGGATGAGGTAACGGGTTCTTCTCAGGGACATGGTTCTGGCCCTCACCTGTTTTGCTATGGGGGCCCAGGAAAAGGCGGCGATTATACAAATGATGTTGAAGCTGCTCTGGCCGAAGAAGGCTCCTATAACTATCATTATGGGTAATTGGGGCACAGAGAGAAAAAGATTGATAAGAAACTCCACCAGCATATCCACCCGGCCCCCGGCATAGCCTGCCGCTACTCCCAATGCTCCCCCCAAAAGGAAGGCGATCATGGCCGTAGACAGGCCGATGCTCAAACTGTGGAAAAAGCCGTTGGATATCTGGGCAAAGATGTCAATACCCAGGTTGTCGGTGCCAAGCCAGTGCCGGGCAGACGGAGACTCCAGTGAATTTCCGGAGGGAAGCCTTGAGTCCTGAGGATAGAGCAGCAATCCATAGGCAAACAGCAGTGCAAGCAGCAGGAAGGCTATAGCCGGAATAATTATGCGCTTCACAGGCTGCCCCCCTTTCTCCGGTCATTGATGTCATTTATCATATCTGCGATAAAAAGGCTCATCAATACCAACACCGTGCTCAGGAGAAACACCCCCTGGATAAGCGGATAGTCCCGGTACTTTACTGCCTCCCGCATCACCGTGCCAAGGCCCGGATAGGCAAACACATTTTCAATCAGCATGGTGCCCCCGATGGCGGCACCCACGCTTAAAAAGAATCTGGCTACTATAGGTGGAAGGGCATTGCGGAAAACATAGTGCAGGCGTATGCGCCCCTCTCTCAGTCCCTTGGCTCTGGCGGCCAGAACATACGGTCTTTCGATAATGCTGATGAAGCTGGCTCTGGCGGTGAAGTAAAATCCCGGGATTGTCACCAATGTGAGGGCAGCAATAGGCATGAGAGCGTGGAGCAGCACATCTCCTATCCAATCCCATTCGCTGTAGTATATGCCGAAAGCAGTCACCGCCCCGGAGAGCGGTATCCAGTCCACCCTTGCCGCCACCAGGAACAACAGCAGTATGCCCACCAGAAAATGGGGCAGTTCCCCCAGAACCGAAAACAGAGCATAAAGGCAGCCGTCTGCCTTCTTACGGCGCAGTCCCAGCAGAGCCAGTGCCGTGCCAAGAATGAGGCTCAATGCCAGGGTGGTAAACATTATGAACGCCGTCCATGGCAGGCGCTCCATTAAAAGCTCCGATACCGGGTGTTTATAGTGGATACTGTAGCCCAGGTCACCCCGAAGATTGTTTTTGATATTCTGCCACAGCTGGGCAAAAAAAGGCTTATCCAAGCCGTAGTAAGCCCGGAGATATTCCTTAAGTTCCTCCGTCATCTCAGTGCTGCTCTCTTCCCCCGCGGCGGCACTCTGATAATCAAAAGGGTCCCCAGGCATCAGCCTGGGGATGGTAAAGTTTACAAGATAAATTACCACAAAGGAGCAGAGCAAAAGCAATATTTTCTTTTTCATTTTTCTTTCTCTCCGCCTCCTTTGCGGTATTTATTTTTTTCTCCCCGGCTTTTTACCTGGCCATATATGACAGGCGGTTCTGCTCCGTCTGCTGGTAGGCATAGGTCTTCATCCAGCCGTCGTAATAGTCCTTCCGATACATGGAGTAGGATGACTGATTTCCCAGCACAAAGAGAGGTATCTCCTGACTCACCAGATATTCCAGCTCTTTGAACATTTCCTTGCGCTTTTCAAAGTCCGTCTCCTTCATCTGACCCTCCGCAAGCTGCGTCATCTTTTCGTTGCTGTAGCCCCTGGGGCCCATGGAGGCGGGATTGGTACCGGTATATTTTGAGATATCGGAAAACAGGGTGCGCATGTAACTGGGCGGATTGTTGCCCCAGCCGCCGTTGCCCACAATGGCAAACTCGTAGTCCCCCTTATTTATACGGTCATCCCGGCTGGCGGAGTCCACCGCCTCCACCTGCACCGTCATTCCGGCGGCTTCCAGGCCGTTTTTCACTATCTCGGCAATGTTTATGCCGTCTGCGGAGTCGTCGATGAGCAGGCTTATCTCAAAGCCCTTGTCTCCCAGCAGCTCCTTGGCTGCATCCGGGTCGTACTCATACTTTATGACGTCCTCATTATAAAACAGGCTGCTCTCCGGAACATAGCCCGCGCTGCCCACGCTGCCCATACCCCTGAACACCTTATCAACTATCGCCTGCCTGTCCAGAGCCGCATATATGCCCTGGCGCAGGGACAGCTCCAGAAACTCCGGCAGCTTTTCATAGTTTACCAGCATCTTGTATCCCATGTCGTCGGCCTTTTCCACAAGGCCGATAGCCGGGTCGTTCATATAAGTGTCCGCAAGATCTGCGGGCATGGAAGCAATGTCTATCTCACCGTTTTCAAAGGCCAACAGCTCATCGCTGACAGGTACAAAGAGGATGCGCTGTGCCGCCTGCTTCCCGTTCACCCAGCCATCAAAAGCGGTGAACTCATAGCTGCCGGTGGCTCCATCATAGCCGGTGCACATATAGGCCCCGCTGCCCACCAGGCAGTCCGGCACATTGTAGGTGTAGGGGTCGGTAACCTGCTCCCAGATATGCTTCGGCAGGATTACAAAGGAACCCAGATTCGAAAGGGTATCGGCATTGGCCTCCTTCACGGTGATGGTGATGGTTCGCTCATCAAGGATTGTATAGCTGTCTATTATAAAGCTCTCACCAACGCCCAGGCTGTTAGTCACCGGGGGATATTCTCTGAAATAGTCTATGGTAAAGGCTACGTCCTCCGTGGTCAGGGGCTCCCCGTCGTGAAAGCTCTGCCCCTCAAAGAGGCTAAAAGTATAGTCATTGCCCTCAAAGCTCCAGCTCTCCGCCAGCCATGGCACGTCCCCCGTCTCGTCTTTTTCCAGAAGGCTGGCAAAAACCAGGCGCATTTTGGCCTGGCCCGGTCCTCTGGACACATTGAGGTATGGGCTGGGCACACCCCAGTCGGTGCCGCCGGCAAGCTTCAGCGTGTCTACAAGGAAGCTGCTTTCGGCTTCACCGGATTTACCTCCTACATCCTCTGCAGGAGCGTTCACATGGCTGGAGCAGCCGCTGAACAGGCCCAGGGCCAGGCACATTATGAGAAGTATAGATATAAGTCCGTTTTTTTTCACTTTACTTTGCCTCCCTTTTAACAGTCTGCCGCGACAAATTTATTGTATATTAACCAAAAAGCTGTCGCAAGCCCCCGGGGGGGATATAATAATTATACAATTTAATGCCCCATGTATAAGTTTTGACAATCTATCCCCCCGGGGGGCTTGCGGCCCGGGGCCGCCTTTGCTATCTTTGATATACGGCTTAGAGTCAAGCCTGATATTCTTTCTCCCCAGGAGGTGGATTATGGACGCTTCAAAATGGGACAAACACGCCGGGGACTACCAGAGGGTATTCAAGGCCGGCATCAGCGACTACAACAGGAGACTTATAAAATTTCTGCTGAATTCCGGTATGCTGTACCCCGGCTGTAAGGTGCTGGATGTTGGCTGCGGCGTAGGGAAATACGGCACCTATTTTGCCGCTTTGGGCTGCGAGGTCACCTTGATGGACATATCTCCGGAGATGCTCCGCCGGGCAGAGGAGAATATGCAGGCTTTTTCCACGCCCTGGCACACGGTCCAGGGGGATTTCAACAGCGTAAGCCCCGGCGAGGACGCCTTTGCCGGAGGCTTTGATCTGTCCATGTCCACCATGAGCCCCGCCATCCACGACCTGGCCACAGTGAAAAAACTCAGCGCCATGACCCACGGTTGGTGTCTGGTCACTAACTTTGTCTCCTGGCGGCAGCCCATTCGGGACAGCTTCTACCGTGCTCTGGGCTATGATCCGGTGGAGTCAATGGCCGGAGGTGTCGGCAGCATCGGTGAATTGGAGAAGGCGGTGCGCCTTGCAGGCTATGAGCCTCATCTCCGTTATGAGAGTTACGACTGGTTGGATGAGCGCTCTCCCGTAGAAGCGGCAGAATATCTCATAAGGCGTCACCCGGCCATGGATGAAAACGACTCTGAACTTCTGAAGCGGGCTACGGCTTCTGCTGCCGGACTTTGCGACGGGAGAGGTGTGTTCCGGGACGAGGTGAACACCCAGGTGGCCTGGCTCAGCTGGAAGACTACCAAGGAGGACTGAACATGGATATACATGAATATTATCAGCAGGCTGGGAACTTTCACGGCCACTGGTGCCCGGGCCTTGCCATCGGTGTACGGGCAGCCTTTGAAGCCGGGCAGGCCTTAGGCATCCGGATGGCCGACCGGCACAACCACATCCAGTGCCTGGCGGAGTCCTCCGCCTGCTGGCTGGACGGGATACAGTATGTGCTGGGCTCTACCCTGGGTAACGGGGCTTTAAAGCTGGAGGACCTAGGCAAATCTGCCTTTAATTTTTATAATCCTGAAAGCGGGGAAAGTCTGAGATATTATCTTCTGGATCTGCCCAGGGAAAAGCATCGGGCGGAACTCATAGAGTATATACTCACCGCCCCCCTGGAAAGCATATTCCGCCAAACACCGGTGAGCTGTCTCTTCCCGGAGCGCACGGCAAAAGCAGCAGAGTTGGTCTGCCCTATATGCGGCGAAAAATTCCGGGAAAACAAGGCCCGGTACAGGGACGGCATAGCCCTTTGCCCCCACTGCGGATGAGTTCAGGCGGTAACAGTTAATTGACGCTTTGCTCATTTTATTTCTTGACATTCACAGTTCTCCAGGATTAAAATGAATGTTTGGGTAACGCAAATTCACAGTTACAGCCGCGCCCCGACAATTCTATACAGATACAGGAGAGCGTCATGAGAAATCTTATAGACATCACAGATCTCTCTGTGGAGGAGATCGACCAGCTGATAGCCACAGCTGAAGATATCATTGCAAATCCCGCCAAGTACAGCCACGTCTGCGCAGGCAAGCAGCTGGCAACGCTGTTTTTCGAGCCCTCCACCCGTACCCGGCTCAGCTTTGAATCAGCCATGCTCTCTCTGGGCGGCAGTGTGCTGGGCTTTTCCGAGGCCAGCTCCAGCTCTACCTCCAAGGGAGAGACAGTTGGAGATACCATTCACACCGTCAGCTGTTATGCGGATATAATCGCAATGCGCCACCCCAAGGAAGGTGCACCCTATGCAGCCACCCAGGTGGCTGAGGTGCCTATTATCAACGCCGGTGACGGCGGACATAACCATCCAACCCAGACCCTTACGGACCTTCTCACTATCCATCGGGAAAAGGGCAGGCTGGATAACTTCACCGTGGGCTTTTGCGGCGACCTTAAGTTTGGCCGCACTGTCCACTCCCTGGTTCATGCCCTCAGCCGCTATGAGAATATAAATTTCGTATTCATCTCCCCTCTGGAACTGAAGCTGCCCAGGTATGTCAAGGAGGAGGCCCTGAAAAAGAAGGACATCCCCTACACTCAGACCACCGACTTGGAATCCGTTATCCCCCAGCTGGATATTCTGTATATGACCAGGGTTCAGAAGGAGCGCTTTTTTAACGAGGAAGATTACCTCCGCCTGAAGGACAGCTACATTCTCACCCCGGCAAAGCTGGAGAATGCCAGGAGCGACCTTTCAATTCTCCATCCCCTGCCCCGTGTCAATGAGATTCATGTAGCCGTGGACAAGGACCCCAGAGCTGCCTACTGGCGTCAGGTTAAAAACGGCAAGTTTATCCGCATGGCCCTTATCATGAAGATGCTGGGCGTTGAGATATGACGACGATAGGAGACGAGCTTATGAACATAGACAGTATTCAAAACGGCGTGGTCCTGGATCACATTCAGGCAGGAAAGAGCATGGACATTTACCGCTATCTTCATCTGGACAAGCTGGACTGCTCCGTGGCCATTATCAAAAATGCCCGCAGCGCTCACCTGGAGCGCAAGGACATCATAAAGATAGACTCCCCCCTGGAGCTGGATCTGGATGTACTGGGATATATTGACCCCAACATCACCGTGAACATCATTAAGGACGGCCGGCTGGTAGAAAAAAAGCACCTGGAATTGCCCAAGCGCCTGACCAATGTTATTCACTGCAAGAATCCCCGGTGCATCACTGTGTCCGAGCCTCAGCTTGACGCTATCTTCCTGCTCAGTGACAGGGAGAGCCGTCGCTACCGCTGCGCCTACTGCGAGACGGGATTTCATAAGTAATCACAAGTAATTTAAATAAGCCGCTAAAACCACAGGGCCGTCCTTCCGGACGGCCCTGCATATTCTTATTATCCGTTATCCGGTTTTTTGCTTATCAGAAGTTTCAGAATTCAAAGCTGTTGTTGTCCTTATCTACCAGGCCGGTAAACACCTGACAGCCGAAGTCCTCCCTCAGCAGCCGGGCCAGTTCCTCCCTGGCAGCCAGGACAGCGTCCAGATTCACGCCCTTGAAGCCGTCTATAGGGAAAAACACATTACATGTCTCCGGGCCAATTTTCCCGTCCTCGCTCTGGCGCCATATCCAGCGCCGGGTCTTTACGGTGTTGGCGCTGACATACACCAATTCCCCCTCCGGCATGGTCTCGGTCTCCGGCTCCCCCATGGGCTGGAAGTGGTCGGCGGCAGTGGAGAAGCGTATCTCCATGTCCCCTTCCATTTTGTCCACATCGTGGGCACCCATCGGCAGCTGGTAATTCAGGGAAAATGCGTTGCCCAGATCTACCACAGTGTTTATGTGGGGCAGGACACCGTTTTTCTGCACTCTCTTCATCAGCGCCTCTATGGAGCACATGAACTTGTTGGGGTTCATCCCCAGAGCCAGGAAGGCATCCCGGCAGGCCTTTACTCCCGGCAGCTCTCTTATATTGGTATCCTTGTTGGCTGCGGCAAAGGCAGCAGCAGCCTCGTCCAACATTTTCTCCAGGTTCCGGTTATGCTCCCGGTTGTTCAAGCCCTGGGCCGCTACTACGCCAACGCAGTAGTCAGGCAGCTTTTCAAACACGGCCTTATCAACAATAAATCTTTTCATCTCAAGCCTCCCCGTTTTCACTTGTCCAGCCAGGCGCAGGCCGCCAGGGCAGCGGCGGAGCCGTCGGCAACGGCGGTAGTCAGCTGGCGCACACCTTTTCTCCGGCAGTCACCGGCCACAAAGATTCCGGTGCTCCTTGTGAGGCAGTCCTCTCCGGAAGCGGCATAACCTCCCTCATCCAGCTCTATGAGAGAGCTGAAGGCCTCCAGAGCCGGAGCGTGGCCAATGGCCACAAAAAGTCCATCCACCGGTATATCTCTGCTCTGTTCCCCGGTCTTTACCGTAATGCCTTTGAGCTCTCCATTCCCCATGAGAGCAGCGACGCTGCTGTTTAAAAGGAACTCCACATTCTCCCTGGATTTTAGGGCCTCCACCAGCTTTGCCTCACCACGGAAGCTGTCCCGGCGGTGGATGATGTAGACCTTACTGCACTTCTCGCTGAGGAGCAGAGCGTCCTGAAGGGCACTGTTGCCCCCGCCGTTTACCGCCACGGTCTTGTCCTTATAGAAGGCTCCGTCGCACACGGCGCAGAAACAAACGCCGTTTCCCACCAGCTCCGCCTCTCCGGGCAGGCCCAGCATACGCGGCTTGGCTCCGGCGGCAATTATCAGACTGCGGCACTGGAACTCTGCTCCTGAGGCGCAGAGGACGGTTTTTACACTGTCCTCAGTCCTTACGGAGACGGCTTCCTCCAGTTCCACCTCGGCCCCCTGCTCCATGGCCTGTTCCATGAACCTATCCCCCAGCTCCGCTCCGCTTATAGAGACGAAGCCGGGGAAATTCTCCACTCTGGGTGACCAGGTTATCTGTCCCCCAAAGCTCTCCTTTTCCAGTACCAGGACGCTCTTGCCCGCCCGGCAGCCGTAGGTGGCGGCGGTGAGGCCCGCCGGGCCCCCGCCGATTATCAGAATATCGTATATCATACTTGTTCTCCTTTATCTCCGGGCTTATTTCCCCCGGTATATTATGAAAAAATGCCCGGATGTACCGGGCATTTTTTCATTTTACTCGCAGTTGGCCAATTCACTGGGTGACGTAGTTCCTGATCGCACCGGCTCCGGCATACTTCTCAAAGCCGCCGTCCTTGGTGATAACCAGGGTAGGGGCCTGCTTTACACCGAAGCTGTTTGCCAGCTCCAGATTGTCCTCAGCCATGAGCTTCTCGTACTTAAATCCGGCCTTGTCCATATAGTTGCATGCCAGACGGCAGTTGGGGCAGGTGGGAGATGCGAAGAGAATTGCCCGGCTCTCGGCACTCACGGGAGCGGCTGCGGGAGCATCGGCTTTGGGGGGCTGCTCGCCCTCCTTCAGGGGTCCGTTGTGGCGCAGCACTGAATGACCGATGACGTACTCCTTGCGATCCTTATACTCTTGGGTCTTGCCCACGTTCCAGTTCTGCACCGGGCGGTAGTAGCCGGTTATGCGGCTGTATACCTCGGCGCTCTCGCCGCACTCGGGGCAGGTGAACTGCTCGCCGGTGAGGTAGCCGTGATTCTTGCACACGGAGTAGGTGGGAGACAGGGTGTAATAGGGCAGCTTATAGTTCTCGGCAATCTTCCGCACCAGATTTGCAGCAGCCTCCCAGCTGGGCAGCTTCTCGCCCAGGAAGGCGTGGAATACGGTGCCGGAGGTGTAGCGGGTCTGGAGATCATCCTGGATATCCAGGGCCTCAAAGATGTCCTCAGTATAGCCTACTGGCAGGTGGGAGCTGTTGGTGTAGTAGGGCTCCCCGCCGGGCTGGGCGGCGGTGATGATGTCGGGATAAGTCTCCACGTCGTGCTTTGCCAGGCGGTAGGCGGTGGACTCGGCGGGAGTGGCCTCCAGGTTGTACAGGTCGCCGTACTGCTCCTGGTAGTCGCTGAGGCGCTCACGCATGTGGTCCAGCACCTGCTTTGTGAACTCCTGGCACTTGGGGCTGGTCATATCGGCCCTTATCCACTTTGCGTTAAGTCCGGCTTCGTTCATACCCACCAGGCCGATGGTAGAGAAGTGATTGTCAAAGTTGCCCAGATAGTACTTGGTGTAGGGGTAGAGGCCGGCATCCAGAAGCTTGGTAATGACGGTGCGCTTCACCTTAAGGGAGCGGGCAGCCAGATCCATGAGCTTATCCAGACGGGCATAGAAGTCCTTCTCATCCTTGGCCAGATAGGCCAGACGGGGCATATTCAGAGTGACCACGCCGATAGAGCCGGTGCTCTCACCGGAGCCGAAGTAGCCGCCGGACTTTTTCCGCAGCTCTCTCAGATCCAGGCGCAGACGGCAGCACATGGAGCGCACATCGGAGGGCTCCATATCGGAGTTGATGTAGTTGGAGAAATAGGGGGTTCCGTACTTGGCGGTCATCTCAAAGAGGAGCTTGTTGTTCTCGGTGGGAGACCAGTCAAAGTCCCTGGTGATGGAATAGGTGGGGATGGGGTACTGGAAGCCACGGCCGTTGGCGTCGCCTTCTATCATAATGTCGATAAAGGCCTTGTTCACCATGTCCATCTCAGCCTTGCAGTCGCCGTAGGTAAAGTCCATCTCCTTGCCGCCCACGATGGCGGGCAGGTCCTTCAGGTCGGCGGGGACAGTCCAGTCCAGAGTTATATTGGAGAAGGGCGCCTGAGTGCCCCAGCGGGAGGGGGTATTCACGCCGAAAATGAAGGACTGGATGCACTGCTTGACTTCCTTGTAGCTCAGGTTGTCCACCTTCACGAAAGGAGCCAGGTAGGTATCAAAGGAAGAGAAGGCCTGAGCGCCCGCCCATTCGTTCTGCATGATGCCCAGGAAGTTCACCATCTGGTTGCAGAGGGTGGACAGATGGCTGGCAGGGGAAGAGTTTATCTTACCCGGAATGCCAAGGCCCTGCTGGATAAGCTGCTTCAGGCTCCAGCCGGCGCAGTAGCCGGTGAGCATGGACAGGTCATGGAGGTGAAGGTCGCAGTTGCGGTGGGCATCGGCTATCTCCTGGTCATAGACCTCGCTGAGCCAGTAGTTGGCGGTGATGGCGCCGGAGTTGGAGAGGATAAGTCCGCCCACGGAATAGGTGACGGTGGAGTTCTCCTTCACCCGCCAGTCCTCTATATTCAGGTACTTGTCCACAGTCTCCTTGTAGTTCAGGTAGGAGGATTTTGTGTTGCGCAGTTTCTCCCGCTGCTTACGGTAGAGTATATAGGCCTTGGCCACAGCCTCATAGCCGCCTCTGGAGAGCACTGCCTCCACGCTGTCCTGTATATCCTCCACGGCTACCTTCCCGTCCTTTATCTTGGGCAGGAAATCTGCGGAGACCTTCAACGCCAGAAAATCTATAACACTGTCGTTATATTCGGTATTGGTGGCCTCAAAGGCCTTTTTAATGGCGGCGGCTATCTTCTGTATATCAAACTCAACGATCTTGCCGTCCCGCTTTACTACCTGATACATATCCATATCCTCCTTTTTATCTTTTTATGTATCTCATCATACTCCCCTGACCTGCACCGAGGGCACAAGATCCCTCAGCCCATCGGCCAGAGCGTGCATTTCCTTTTCGTTAAAAGCTCCCAGCCCCGCAATGTTCAGCACATTTCCGGAGTCCTTGAACTGCTGGAGATAATACTCCTTGGCTCCCTTTATCCATTCCGCAGCCCCACGCAGGCTCTCCCGGGTGTGCAGGCCCTTCACCACCGTGGTGCGGAATTCATAGTCCACCGTGCCGGAGAGCAGGAATTCCTTGGACCTCTCTATTGGGGCCATGTCCAGTTTCTCCAGCCCCACGGTATGGGCATAAAGCTCCGGAGAGTTCTTCACGTCCATGGCTACTCTGTCCACCAGGCCGTCCTGCACCAGCTCCATAAGGAGTTCCGGGAAAGAGCCGTTGGTATCCAGCTTTATCTCGTAGCCCAGTGCCTTTACCTTGCTCAGGAAGCCGCCTATGTCCTTGTGGAGCAGAGGCTCTCCGCCGGTAATGGCCACGCCGTCCAGCACCCCTACCCGCTTCTTCAGAAAGCTCAGCACCTCTTCCTCATTGGTATCCTGCACCATCTGTTCAGGCAGTACCAGAGACGCATTATGGCAAAAGGGACAGCGGAAATTGCAGCCGCCGGTGAACACCGTGCAGGCTACCCGGCCGGGATAGTCCAGCAATGTGAGTTTTTGAAGTCCGGAAATAAGCATGACGATACCTCTCTTTAACGTGCTCACCTACATTACCACCATATGGGCCCCTTGTCAATAGGCTTTCACTATATATTGAAATAAAAACAGGCTTGTAACCATTTTGACCACAAAATATAGTGTCGGGCTGCGTATAGCCGCAGCCCGGCACCGAGGGATATTTTACTTCATAAGCTCTCTTATTTCAAGAGCAAAAGCTTTTTTTTGCAAATCTTGTGGATTTTTCCAAAAACATGGTCAAAAATTCTACATGGTATTTTTTGCCATGACGGCAGATCCGGCTCACTTCTTTCCTGCAGCAACGGCGGCCAGCTTCCGCTCCCTGCGCTCCAGAACCTCCTGACTCTTGGGGCGAATGTCCCCAGCACGGGTCAGCGCCCATTTGGTCATGGAGGGGCCTATGAGCTGATACACCAGCACAGCAAACAAAACTACGTTGCGGATCATGGTTCCGTCCCCCGGCAGGGTGGAAGCGGTGACGCACATGCCCAGAGCCACCCCCGCCTGTGGCAGCAGTGTAATGCCCAGATTCTGCACCACCTTTTTCTCACAGCCGGCATACTTTGCCGACTCCCTGGCTCCTATATATTTACCCAGAGAGCGGAAAATGATATACACCAGCCCGATTACCACACTGCTGAGCTGACTGAACACTCCCAGCTCCAGTTCGGAGCCGGATATGACAAAAAACAGCACCAGCAGCGGAGCAGTCCAGCGGTCGGCATTGTCCATTATCTCCTGGGACAGGGGGCAGAGATTGCAGAACACGGTACCCAGCATCATACACACCAGCAGAGAGGAGAAGCCCAGCGTGGCCGGGCCTATGGGTATGCTGAGCATGGACAGGGCCACGGTCAGAAACACAAAGCCGATGGTCATGGCAAGACGGTTGGTGTTGGAATGGAAAAACTTCTCGATATGGCTCAGGCCCAGACCTGCGGCGGCTCCCAGCAGCAGGGAGGCAAATATCTCCAGGCTGGGGTTTATTATAATGGTATAGACATCCACGGCCCCGGAGCTCAGGGCCTTGGCCACTCCAAAGGAAACGGCAAAAAGTATAAGCCCCACTGCGTCGTCCAGAGCTACTATTGGGAGAAGCAGGTCCGTGAGGGGGCCCTTGGCCTTATACTGGCGCACCACCATCAAAGTGGCGGCAGGGGCGGTGGCGGCGGCAGTGGCACCCAGGGTCAAAACCGCAGGGATGGTCATGGCCTGGGGCATAATGAAGTGTACCACCAGCAACGCCAGGTCTACCACTATGGTGGTGACAACAGCCTGGGCTATGCCTACGATGAAAGCCTGGCGGCCCGTTTCCTTCAGCTGTTCCAGACGGAACTCATTGCCTATGGAAAAAGCTATGAATCCCAGGGCCAGATCGCTTATGACGCCCAGCCGGTCCAGCTGCTCATAGCTGTTGAAGCCCAACCCCGGCACCTTCAGCGCCCCCAAAAGGCATGGTCCTATCAGTACTCCCGCCACAAGATAGGCAGTAACATCCGGCAAATGCAATTTTTTCAACGCCCGGGTCATCATGAGCCCGGCAAACATGGCAACAGATATGGATAGCAGATCAGTCATTGTGCATCCCCCTTTTAGCCGGATAATTATAGGCCGAAAATTTGGGGATTTCAACTCGAAAATACTACCAAAACATTTCCCCTGCTCCCCTTGTTTTTTTAGCTGCTTGACAGTGGTGCAAAGCCATGCTATACTTCAATTAACAATTAAGTTAATTGTTAAGGGAGTTGATATTTGTGGGCCTGCAAGATACCCTGCGGGCGCTGGCGGACCCCATCCGCCGGGACATACTGAGTCTGCTTAAATCCGGACCTATGTCAGCCGGTGACATCTGCCGGCATTTTACGGTTACAGCGGCGGCAGTGTCCCGGCACCTGTCAGTGCTGCGGGAGGCGGACCTGATAAGGGACCACCGGGAGGGCAAGTTTATTTACTATGAGCTGAACACCTCAGTACTGGAGGAAATAATGCTCTGGATCACCGAGCTGAAAGGAGACAAGGACGATGCTTAAGAAGAACATTAAAGCAATTATAATCAGCAGCATTATAATACTGCTGCCCTTGCTTGCGGGGCTTATACTGTGGCAGCGGCTGCCGGAGCAGCTGCCGATGCACTGGAACGCCGCCGGAGAGATAGACGGCTGGGGCAGCCGAGCCGCCGTGGTATTCGGGGAGAGCCTGGGTATGCTGGCCGTACACTGGCTGTGCATTGCCGTCTGCTTTGCCGACCCCAGAAACAAGGGCCAGAGCGGCAAAGCCTTGGGACTTGTGCTGTGGGTCTGCCCGGCCCTGTCCGTGCTGATTGGGGCCGTCACTTATCTCACGGCTCTGGGTCTCCAGCCCTTCAGCATGGATAAGATAATGCTCATATTCATGGGTCTTCTGTTCATAGTTATCGGCAACTACCTGCCCAAGTGCCGCCGGAATTACACCATCGGCATCAAGGTGCCCTGGGCCCTGGACAATGAGGAAAACTGGAACGCCACTCACCGCTTTGCCGGGAAGCTATGGGTGATCTCCGGAGCGGTGATCGTAGTTTTATCTTTCCTGCCCTGGGCGGAAATGGTTTTCTGGGTAAACATAGCCATAATACTTATTGCCGCTGTAGCCTCCGGACTTTACTCTTTCTTCTATTATAAAAAGCAGCAGCGGGAGGGCCGCTGGTAAGTCTCAGGCATCAGCCCGCCTATAGATATAATAGCCCGCCGGCTACCCGGCGGGCTATTTGATTTGCTTTACGCCTTACTGTTGCCGCCTTAATGGGACCGTGGTATACTTAAATCAGAGAACATTTCCTCCCCGGGCCCCTTTTCCGGGACAGCTTTAGTAACGGTCCATGTTTCTTAAATGAGGTAAAGAAATGAAAAGCGAAAACAATTTGGGCTTTTGTATTTTTCGTCTTGTGATGTACGCCCTTATTTTTGGTCTGCTGCTGAAGTCATATATAGATCACCCATGGGCACGCTCTGCCGGTAAGCTGGGGCTTACTATCCTGGCGGGCGCTCTCGTGATATTCAGTTTGCAGTCTGGTATACTCCGTAAAAAAGCGGCATAATAAGAATGATAAACAATGAGATACGGGCCGGCTCAGGCAGGCACGCCAGTATCAAACAGCCCGCCGGTTACCCGGCGGGCTGTGAATTTATGATTTTATTTTAATGTATTTGCTTCTCTCTTATGCCTTTACTTCCTTCTTGGCCTCTATATTGCGGATGACGAAGAGGACAGCTACAGTGAGCACGGCGCCCACTACAAAGCATATAACGGCATTCTGCACGAAGCCGGCCACTATGTATGTAACGAAGCTGACGGCCGCCACGGTTATGGCGTAGGGCAGCTGAGTTGACACGTGGTTCAGGTGCTCAATCTGAGCGCCTGCAGAAGCCATGATTGTGGTATCGGAGATGGGGGAGCAGTGGTCGCCGCAGACGGCGCCGGCGCAGCAGGCGGAGATACCGATTATCAGCAGGCTGCTGGAGGCGGGGAAAATGGCGGTGACGATGGGGATGAGGATACCGAAAGTGCCCCAGGAAGTGCCGGAGGCAAAGGCCAGTATGCAGGCCACCACGAAGATGACGGCGGGCAGCATGCTGTACAGGCTCTCGGAGGCGCCCATCATCATGTCATGGACGAACACATCGGCGCCCAGAGTGCTGGTCATGGTCTTCAGGGACACGGCCATGGTGAGGATGATGATGGGGGGAACCATGGCGATAAAGCCCTTGGGCACGCAGGCCATGGCCTCCTTGAAGTTGAGCACCCGGCGGGCGCACATATATATAACGGTGAGAACCAGAGCTATAATGCCGCCCCAGGGCAGGCCCACAAAGGCATCGGTATTACCGAAAGCGCCGATAAAGTCGCCGGCGCACTCGGTGCCGCCCCAGGCGTCAACGCCGAAGAAGCCGCCCACATAGATCATACCCAGAGTGCAGGTGATAATCAGCACGATAACGGGGAAGATAAGGTCAAAGACCCGGCCCTTGGGATTGGCGGTCTCTTCCTCCTGACCTTCCAGTCCGCCCAGCTTGCCTTCCAGCTGAGCCGCCATCTCGTGGATACGCATGGGGCCGTAGTCAAACTTCATAAAGGTAATGGCAATTATAAATACAAAGGTCAGCAGGGAATAGAAATTATAGGGGATGGCACGGATAAACAGCTCAATACCGCTGAAGCCGGCATCCAGGTCCGCGGCTACGCCGGAGACGGCAGCGGCCCAGGAGGATATGGGAGCTATCATGCACACGGGAGCCGCAGTGGCGTCAATGATATAGGAGAGCTTGGCCCTTGAGATCCTGTGACCGTCTGTGACGGGGCGCATGACGGAGCCCACGGTGAGGCAGTTGAAATAGTCATCAATAAAGATAAGCACACCAAGAGCAAAGGTAGCCAGGGTGGCGCCGACACGTGTCTTGATGTTTTTCTCCGCCCAGCGGCCAAAAGCTGCAGAGCCGCCGGAGGCATTCACCATTGCAACAATTATTCCCAGGATAACCAGGAACAGGAAAATACCTGCATTGTCGGCAATTGCGGTGATAAAACCGGAATTGAGGGCGGTGTCCAGAGCGGCCACAGGCGCAAAGTTTGCGCAGAAGAGGGCGCCCACCAGCACACCGATGAACAGGGAGGAATATGCCTCCTTGGTGATAAGGGCCAACACAATGGCCAGAATGGGGGGCACCAGGGCCCAGAAAGTACCGTACATCTTGTGTACCTCCAAAAAATAGTGACTATATTTTTAAGCTGCCGCCCTGGAGGGCACCGGCTTTAAATATACCGAGCAAAAAGAAAATGCCATGAACAAAGGCAGTGCTGTTCATGACATGAAATAAATTATTTTCATCTGACAGCTCTCCGCTTCCGCGACAGTCCGCCGGATATTCTCCGTCGGCCCAGCGATACCTGCCCAGGAAAACAGATACCCTTCGGCGATGACCCCTTTCGCTCCGCGATTCCTGTCGCTGCAAGGGAGATACTCTTGATCACCGCGCCTCTATCATTTGTTAAGTTGTTACAATTATATAGCATATGACTTTTTTGTCAACAGGAAAAACCTGACTTGTCGAATTCTCATAGTTTTTGTCCAAGTTAACTGTGGAAAAACCTGTGGTTTATGTGGATTGTGTATAAAATATGAACAAATTCTTTGATTATTCAGTAAATATATCCCCAGGTGCCGGCTTTGGGCGCTTCAGTGCCGCACATTTTTTCATCCTGCTGGCCGCCGTTTTTCTCACTGCCGGGGCTTTTTTCCTCTGCCGCAAAAGGCCGGGCCTAGGCCGCCGCCTGGCTCCGGCCGTCGCCTGGCTGGCCCTCTTGACGGAGTTGGGGCGGGCGGCAGTGCTCATGGCTCTGGGGCTTTATAACCGGGGCAGACTGCCGCTGCACCTGTGCACGCTTTCAGTCTATATTTATTTTATCCACATGCTGCGCCCCGGCGACGCTCTGGGGCAGCTTATCTATGCCTTCTCCCTGCCCGGAGCCGCCTTTGCCCTGATCTTTCCCGACTGGGCAGACTATCCTCTCTGGCACTTTGTAAGTCTCAGCTCCTTTCTGCTCCACTTCCTGCTTATACTCTATCCCGCCATATCCCTGGCTATCGGGACCATTCGCCCGGATATACGCCGTCTGCCCGGCAGCATAGTCCGGATGCTGTGCCTGGCTCTGCCGGTATGGGCCGTCAACCATCTGCTGGAGACAAATTACATGTTCCTAAACTGGCCGCCGGCCGGAACGCCTCTTGAGCTGTTCTCCTTTTTGGGCCGTCCCGGCTATCTGCTGGGCTATATTCCTCTGGCTCTGGCAGTATGGGTACCGCTATATGGGAGGCAGGCTTTCCTGAAGCTGAAAAAAAAGTTTAATTTTTTCAGCTTCAAGGAAAATACTGGAACAAAAGGCCGGGACAATGCGTCATAAAATCAGGAAATGCGGCGCATAATGCGTTTTGGCCGGGAGTAATGAAATGTACTATTTAATTTTCTATGCGGTTGATATGCTGCTGTGGTCGGCTGCCCTTGTCCTCACTCTGCTGATAATCGTGCTTATCAGCGGGCACCGCCTGTCTCTGGCTCAGAAAATATGGATACTGATACTGGCCCTCTATCTGGCCGCTGTGTATAACGTGGCCGGAGCTCCGGAGCTGCCCTATATCTACCCCAACTTCAACGTCAACCTTATCCCCTTTGTGGATATCCGCAGCGACATGTGCGCCTATCTCATAAACTCCGGGCTTAATATAATTCTCTTCGTCCCTCTGGGTTTTATCCTGCCTTTGCTTTGGAGCCGCTTCCGAAGCAGGAAACGCATCATACTCACCGGCTTTCTCTTCTCCCTGGCCATAGAGCTCTCCCAGCTGCTTAACTACCGCATAACCGATGTGGACGACCTTATCATGAATTCCCTGGGAACTTGGCTTGGCTATGAGCTGGTTATGTATCTCCATCGCCGCAGCTCCAAGGGTTTGCTCCTCTCCTCCGCCGACAGCGGACGGCGGCAGTTGACTGTCATCGTTCTGGCGGTAGTGGTGGTAATGTTTGCTCTGCGCCCCTATATAACTGCCTGGGTAGTTGAAATTATGCTGTGAAAAGGAAAAAATCTTCTTGACTTTGGAGTCCGGGTGAATTATAATGGTCAAGCTTCAAAGTTAATATAATTTCTTTTTCTTGAGCAAACACGGAGATGTCGCGTAGTTGGTCGAGCGCGCACGATTGGAAATCGTGTAAGGGTCAAAAGCTCTTCGAGAGTTCGAATCTCTCCATCTCCGCCATGTCGGAGCAAGCGCCTTGGCGCTTGCTCCTTTTTTACAGCCGCTGTTTCCGGCAAAAAATTTGACGAAAGGAAAGGTAAAACGCTATGAGTGACTCTGTTGGCGAAGCCGTAACCGGGGCCGTTGGAGACGCTGTGGGTGATGCCGTGGGCGGAGCTGTAGGTGACGCGACGGAATTATTCACCACCCTGGGCATGGATACGGTAAAGGCCGCAATGGCGGCAAAGCTTTTATCCGCCCTTATTTTGGCTCTGATCTCCTTGATCATTATCAAGATCATCACCAGAATCCTCTACAACATCTTTGAAAAGACCCACTTCGAGCGGGGAATGAAGGACTTCCTGCTCTCCGCTTCCAAGGTTTGTCTGTGGTTTATTGCAGCCACCATGGTGGCCACTACCCTGGGCGTCGATGCTGCTTCTCTTGTGGCAGTGCTGTCGGTCGCCGGTCTGGCTCTGTCTCTGAGTATCCAGGGCATCATGACCAATCTGTTTTCAGGCATTACTCTTCTTGCAACCCGGCCTTTTCTGTCCGGCGATTATGTGGAGATAAACAGCGTTTCAGGCACAGTGTGCACCATCGGCCTGTTCTACACCACCGTGATTACCGCGGACAACAAGAGCATCTCCATTCCCAACAACGAGATAACCAGCTCCAAGGTCATAAACTATACCCATGAGCCCATGCGCCGGGTGGAGCTGTGCTTCAGCGCCAGCTACGATAATTCCACCCAGCAGGTCAAAGACGCGCTGATGGAGGCCATAAATGCCGATAGCCGCATTCTTACCGAGCCTGTTCCCTTTGTGGGTCTGAGTGCCTTTAAGGACAGCTGTATAGAATACATCATAAGAGTCTGGTGCAAAGGCGATGACTACTGGCCGGTGTATTACGCTCTCAATGAGTCGGTGCGGGAGAGCTTTAAGCGAAACGGTGTGGAGATGAGTTACAACCATCTGAACGTACACATGGTAAAGGACTGAGCCCTGACATAACCGGAACATAATAAGACAGCGGAGGAACCTGCGCTCCCCCGCTGTCTTATTTCTTCATTTATGCTATATCTTTTTTCCGCTGATATACACGGCCCTGCGGCTGAGCTGTTCGTCACAGACCACGAAGTCTGCCAGTTTGCCCTCTTCTATGGAACCTATTTCACTGTCACAGCCCAGTTCCCTGGCCGGGATGGTGGTTGCAGCCCTGACAGCCTCTGCTGCAGGAATGCCAAAGCTGATGGCGTTGAGCATACAGCTGTAGAGGTTGGAGGCAGAGCCCGCTATGGTGCCGTCGGCCAGGCGGGCTATGTTATCCTTCAGGAATACCTGCTGTCCTCCCAGTTCATATTCCCCGTCAGGCATGCCGCAGCAGCGCAGAGCATCGGACACCAGGCAGATGCGGCCCGGGAAGAGCTTGAAGGCCATGCGCACAGAGCTGGGATGTACATGGAGGCCGTCGCATATTAGCTCCGCCGTAACGCACTCCCGCTCGGAAGCAGCACCTATTACACCGGGCTTGCGGTGATGTATGGGCGGCATAGCGTTGAAGAGGTGGGTCAGATGCCTGGCCCCGCTCCGGAACACAGCAACAGCCTGCTCATAATCTGCGTCGGTATGGGCTACAGACACGGTGCAGAGCTTGCTGGCCTTTTCTGCAAAATCCGCCGCCCCCGGCAGTTCCGGCGCCACATCCACGATTCTTACCAGCCCCCCGCAGTCCTCATACAGCTTTTTAAAAGCTTCAAAATCCGGGTCTCTGAGATAGGCGCCGTTCTGGGCGCCTTTCTTTTTTTCCGAGAAGAAGGGCCCCTCCATCTGTATGCCCATGAGCCGGGCGCCATCCGTCGGGGTCTCTTCCCGATATTGAACCGCAGTTGCAAAGGCGGCGGCAAGCACATCATAGGGCAGCGTCATGGAGGCCGGCGCAAAAGAAGTCACACCGTTTGCCGCCAGATATCTGCCCATAGTCTTCAGCCCCTCCAGCTTGCCGTCGGAGAAATCGGCGCCGGAGTTGCCGTGGTTGTGGACATCCACGAGGCCGGGAATTATATATGCACCCTGCATGTCCTCTCCCACATCTTTCACATCTCCGGCAAACACCTGGGCAAAGCGGCCATCCTCCACACGAAATCCGCCATGGATAAAGTCCGATCCGTCAAAGATAAACGCATTTTTGTACAGCATAAAAAGCCCTCCCTGTATCTATCTCTATTTTGTTTTGATTCTACCACAGTGCCGGGTACGCCGCAATATTGCCGTATATTATTGCTATAAAATGAAAGAAGCTCCTGCTTAAAGCAGGAGCTTCTTTTGAACACAAAATCAATTTGCGGCTTCAGCCAGCCATACACTGCATTTCTGGGTTACGCCGTTGCACTCAGCGACAAGTGTGACGCCGCCGGCCTTGGCCTTGTGTATAGACACTTCACAGCTGTTGTCGCCGGTGGATTCTACGGTGCAGTATTCTCCGGTATCGTCGCCCTCGATATACCAGTTGACCTTGACGCCGGTGACAGTGGCGGGCAGGACCTGTGCCGTCAGCGGGATGGGCTCCTCACCCACACGCATCTGGAACTCTGTCCTCTCCTCATTATAGTACATGATGCGGATGCTCTCCACAGTGGGAGTGGGAGTGGGCGGATCGGTGGGCGGGGCTTCTATCAGGGGTGTATAAGTAACCGCAGCGGGGGGCGTAAGCATTTCGCTGCCGGGATTATCTGAGCCGTTCAAACCGGTGGATACCATCACTATCACAGCCAGAATGACCGCCACCACAAGGATAAGTCCAAAAATCATCTGCCATTTTGTGTTCGTTTCGGCACGCTCATAAGACGCGGTTCCTCTGACCGTTCCGGGAGTGGTGCCGGGAGTGCGCCCGCTCTGGGTCACCCGACGGGTGCCGCAATTGGGGCAGCGGCTGCGCATGGAAGAAAATGTCTCGCCGCAGCGGCGGCATTTTACTTCAGGAATCATGCTCATACAAGTTCCTCCGTTCTTATGCAAAAAACAAATGGTCTGCTGCTTTATAAATAATACAACTTCTTTTGTGTTTCGTCAAGAGTTCTCATGCCCTGAGGGCCTTTTTTGCCGCTATTTATGGCTTTAATTCCCCACTTATTCCCCAATTTAGCGGCAATTTCCTTTATATTCGACAAAACACAACTGGTGTTCACCCACTCTGCCGGATATCCCCGGCCTTGTCTTTGTTCAGGATGCACAGCTGTCCTGCCTATTTATTATAATTGAAAAAAGAACCATGAGATGTTAAAATAGTCCCAGTGCATCCGGGAACAGGGTTTCACTTCATTGCGAAAGGTGAGTGGATATGGCAAAAGACGTAACAAGGATAGTGCTTACCGGCGGGCCCGCCGCAGGCAAGACCACCCTTATAAGCAGGATACTTAAAGAGTTTAAATCCGAAGACGGCTGGAAGGTGATAACGATCCCCGAGACCGCCACGGAGCTTATCTCCGGATTCGGCATACGGCCCTTCGGCAGCTGCGTCACCATGGAGGAATTTCAGTATTTCGTCATAGAAGATCAGCTCCACAAGGAGAAACTGGCTCTGAAGGCCGCCCAGATGGTACCGGAGGAAAAAGTACTTATAATTTATGACCGGGCCGTAATGGACGACAAAGCCTATGTAAGCGACAGCCAGTTCCAGAATATCCTTGCCCACTTCGGCAAGACCGAGGAACAGATACTCTCCGGCTACGACGCAGTTCTCCACTTGGTCACCTGTGCCAAGGGCGCCGAATATGCCTACAACTTTGGCAACGCCGCCCGTTATGAGAGCCTGGAGGATGCCAGAGCCAAGGATGACCTTACCCTCCGCGCCTGGAGTGCCCATCCGTCCTTGTATATTATAGACAACTCCATTGACTTTGAAGACAAGATAAACCGGGCCATCGCCCAGATCTACCGCATAGTGGGTCAGAGTGCCCCGGCCGTGGAAAAACGGAAATTCCTCATCTCCATGCCGGACTGTCAGGCGCTAAAAGAGAAATACGGCGCGGTGAGCGTGGAGATGATGCAGACCTACCTCAACTCCCCCAATCCTCAGATAGAGAGGCGCATTCGCCAGCAGAGAAACGGCGGCGGCTATCTCTACTTCTACACGGAAAAACGTATCGCCAAAGACGGCAGCCGCTGGGTCACGGAAAAACCCATTTCCGAAAAGGAGTATGTCGCCTATCTCATGGACAGCGACCTGTCTCTCCACGCCGTGCGCAAGCTGAAATACCGCTTTGGTTACAAAAACTCCCGGCTGGAGATAGACGTATACCCCTTCTCTCAGGAAAAGGCCGTCCTGTTCGTCTACGGCGGCGCCGAGGAGCTCCAGCTCCCACAGGAAATAAGTCTTATCAAAGAGGTTACCGGAGATAAGGCATACAAAAACCGTCAACTGGCCATGGCTCAAATTCTGTAAACTTAATTATTGTAAATCAGGTTTCATTTCCCAAGCGCATAAAACGACATGCACGACCATCAAAATTTTTGGTCGTGCATTTTTTTCAATAAAATATCCTTTTAGTCTCTCTTTCGACACGTTATTATCCAAACAATCGTATATTGCAGAATACTACAGAAAATTACAAAAGAAAGTCCTTGCTTATGAGTTATGTCGACTTTATAATTGAGTCACTTAAGATTATGTTAACGCTTATATGTAAAGCGTTTTATTTTTTCTGAAAATTCGGCAAAGCCCCTGGGAGAGAGAGACATGAGAAACTTACGCTGCAAAACAATAAGCACCGCGGCAATGGCCTTGGCCCTTGTCCTTATTTTTGCCTGTCTCTCCCCTTCTGCCCATGCTGAAGAGCACGGCGGGCACGAAGGATGGAAGGCTGTTACCTCCGGAAACAGGAAGACTCTGGAGGATGGGAAGTACTATCTCAAGGATGACCTGAACGGAGACATCGTTGTTAAAGGCCAGGCGGAGCTGTGTCTCAACGGGCACCGCATCAACGGCACCGGTACCGGCAGCGTCATCACGGTAGCTGAGGGTGCCAGCCTCACCCTTCATGACTGTTCTTCCAAGGGATGCATTACCGGCGGCGAGGCCACCGAGGGCGGCGGCATTTATGTGGCCGATAATGCCAGCCTCAGTATAGAGGGCGGCCGCATTAGCGGAAACCAGGCCACAAGAGGCGGCGGTATTTTTGCCGCTGAGGGCGCCCAGCTGTTGGTAAGCGCCGGTGAGATAGAGGAAAACAGCGCCAAGTCCGGCGGAGGTCTGTATCTGAAATGCTCTGCGGAGCTCAGCTCCTGCCACATAACCGGGAACAGCGCCGATTATAACGGTGCCGGAATTTATGCTGAGGCAGACAAAGAAAGCCAGGTACTCCTGAACTCCGTCAGCATTGAAGGCAACAGCTCCACAGGCCATGGCGGCGGTATATACATAAAAAACTGTAAGCTGAATATGCTCAGCGGCAGCGTTTCCGACAACCAGGTCACCGACACCCACGCAAGCGGCGGCGGTGTATACATCGATGAATACGCCGGCTTTACCATGGGCAGCGGCGTGAAGATAAAGGACAACACCGCTGCAAACTCCGGCGGCGGCGTTTGTATCCGCGGCGGTACTCCCGCCTCCGACTTCACCATGAACGGCGGAGAGATAAGCGGCAACAGCGCCATCAACGGCGGCGGCATTGCTTCCACCGGTGTGGGCTGCTTCCAGTTGCTGGACGGCAATATTTCCGATAACAGCGCCAGCGGCGACGGCGGCGGTATATACATAAGCTTTGCCTTCACACGGGATGTGAGCAAGCTCATCTCCGGCTGCACCATTGAAAAAAATACCGCGGCAAACTATGGCGGCGGTATCTTCCTCCAGGGAAACAGCTTCATCGACGTGGAGCTGTGCGACGACAGCATACGGGAAAACAGCGCTCTGGACGGCGGCGGCGTATACGTAAACGAGCTGGAAAACCTCAGCCTTTCCGGCACTATGGCAATTGACGGCAATCAATGCAGCGGCCGCGGCCCCAACCTGTACCTTCACAGTTCCGAGACCATGGCTGTAAGCTCTCTGCAAAGCGGCAGCTCCATTGGCCTAAGTCTGGAATATGCGGACAACAGCACCTTCACCAGGGACGCCTCTGGAGCGGCAGATATGCTGAAGGACTGCTTTATAAGCAACATCGACGGCTTCGGTATTATTGCCGGGTCCGGCGGGCAGCTCCAGTTCTCTCTGGCCTGCCGCGTGGACTTTGACGCCAAGGGCGGCACTGTGGACGAGAGCTACAGGATGTACACCAACGGCGAAGCCCTGGGCACTTTGCCCATTCCTCATAAGGATGGATACACCTTCACTTATTGGGACTACAGCGGCCGCCGGGTCAGTGAGAGCGATGTGGTCACCTTTGACAAGACCCTATCCGCCAATTATGAGTTCAATAACTACAGCCTTGAATTTGACTCCAACGGAGGCAGCGGCACCATGGCAAGCCAGGACTGCCGCTACACCGTGCCTTTCAATCTGTCAAAATGCAGCTTCGTGAAGGACGGTTACGTCTTTGCCGGATGGAGCCTGAGTCCCGACGCACCGGTGAAATACTCCGACGGGGAGAGCGTATGCAATCTTTGCGGCGAAAACGGCGGCAGCATGACCCTGTATGCCCAGTGGAAAACTGAGCCCGCCAGCTCCATCACCATGGCGGAGACCCTGGAACTTGCCACCGGAGAGAGCAGGCAGCTTGCCGTCAATGCTCAGCCTCTGGGCAGCGACATAAGCGATCTGGTTTATTCCGTAGACGATGAGGACATAGCCTCCGTAGATTCCCAGGGCCTTGTCACCGGCATTGCCCCCGGCACCGCTACTCTTACCGCCACGACCCTCTCCGGTGTCTCCGCAAGCTGCACTATTGAGGTGGGCCGCAGGGCCCCGGACACATCCGATTTTGTCTTTACCGATGAGCGCAGCTTCAACTACGACGGCAACGGCAAGACCCCTGTGCTTGTCTCCTACCCCGAAAGCATGTCCTTCTCCGTGAGATACTCGCGCGTTGATGACGGAACCGAGTCCTGGGAGATACCCAGCCAGCCCGGCAGCTACAGCATATATATAGATGTTGAGCAGAACGACAGCTTTGAAGAAGCCCTTGGACTTACCGACAGCTCCTGGGACTTTGTTATCCTTCAGGGCCGCCAGCAGTCCATGGTCATTGAAGGCAGCCCGGACTACGTATATTACGGTCAAGCCTTTACCCTAACTGTCTCCGGAGGTTCCGGAGACGGAGCACTGAACTGGCAGCTCAGTTCCGGAGACTGCGCCGTGGTCAATCCCGACACCGGGGATGTATACGTCACCGGCACCGGAGATTTTACCGTCACCGTCACCAAGGCCGGCAACGGCGTATATGACGACGTAACTGCCAGCGCCTCCTTCACCGCCGCCAAGCGCCCTCTCTATCTTGAGAGCCAGCCTGAGGTGGTCACTGAAAAGGTCTACGACGGCAGCGATTCCGTCCAGCTTATCTCCGCCGGCCTAGTGTCCGGCTTCCGTCCTGAGGATGATGGCAGTATCCCCGTCCAGGCCCTGGCCCGCTATGATGACAAAAACGCCGGCTTCGGCAAGACAGTAATCGTAAGCTATAACCTGGGAGAATACGCTGAATACTACCAGGCACCGGAGGATTACCTCATATATGACTGCATCATCTATCCCCTCACCGCCCAGATAGCCTGGGATTACAGCCAGCCTCTGGTCTATAATTGCGGGCAGCAGCGGGTCAGCGCCTATGTGGCCAACGCTGTCTCCGGCGACAGCGTCAGCTGCACCGGATACGAAGGTGCGGAAGCAGCGGATGCCGGGGACTACACCGCCTGGGTCACCGCTCTGGATAATCCCAACTACAGTCTGGAGGGCGCCCAGGGCAACTTCCTCTCCTGGAGTATCCAGCCCAGGACCATCACCATAAAGGGCGCCCAGCTCCACAAAGTCTATGGCGATATGGACCCTGTACTCAGCTACACCTGCACCGACCCTGAACCCCCGGTGCTCACCGGAGCTCTGGAGCGGGATTACGGCGAAGATGTGGGAGCCTACTGTATTCGTCAGGGCAGTCTGGCCCTCACCGACGGACCAGGCTTTGTTGCCAGCAATTATGTGCTGAACTTTGTTGATGGCCTGCTCACGGTTGATGTGGCAGGAAACGACATATACAGTTTCTACTGCGCCGACGTGCCCTATGGCTCTGAGCCCATGCCCAGCGCCCAGGCTGCCTACGGCAACGTAAGTTTCAGCTACAGCCAGGACCCGGACGGCTGGTTTGGAGACTGGGATGTAAACAATGCTCCGGGTACATGGTATGTCAAAGCCAGCGTTGAGGGCACATACAACTATAACGGTGCTGAGGCCGTCATAGCCTTTACCGTGCTCAACGAGGAACTTCAGGCCTTTGTGGAGCCGGAGAGCGTCTATGTCAGCGCCGGCGGGGATGTCATGAGCAGCGTTGCCGCAGCCCTGCCCTCGGAGCTGGAAATTATAAACAACCGGGGACTTAAAAGCCAGTACAAGGCCCGCGTCTGGTGGGATATAGAGTACATGGGATATGACAGCTCCATCCAGGGCACCCAGGTGCTCACCGTGACCGGAACCGCCTCCCTGCCCCAGGAAGTGAACAACTCCTACGGCCTTTCTCTGGAAGTGAGTATACAGGTCTACGTTGAGCCCGGCCTCCCCGGCATCTCCTCCAACGTGTCCGGCGGCAGCGGCGCAGGGCTTGAGTCCCAGCCCTCTCACAGCGGTGGGCTGAATCCATTGCCCTCCGGTGTGTCCGGTGATCCCTTCCTCTGATATTTATGAAGTATTAAAAGACCTCCCGTCCGAAAGGTGAACCGCGCCAGATTGTGCGTACAGCACAAAAAAGCCCCTGGTGCAGGAATATTGAGTTTTAGGTGGAGAGGCGTCGCGCAAGCGGGGCCTCTCCAGTCT
>OLRA01000701.1_pt1 | contig 44384 bp, 34 predicted proteins | sample 1673011 | NCBI WGS metagenome assembly OLRA01 (sample SAMEA3136746, study PRJEB25190) | human gut metagenome | reverse complement strand
TCAAACTCGTGGTTTACTTTCAATTTCAAGTCATGGAACGCATGTAGCCGCTTCATACACTTTTTAACATCTTCATAATTCAAAGGATCACATACTCTCGCGCCTTCCAAGAATTCCGTGATTTTATAGCCATTTTCCGGGTTGATATATGCAATATCATCGCAAATGTGTTTCCCGTCAATGGCCTGATAAACTGCTGCCTCCTGACGACGATTAATAAGCTGGTCGGTTCCCTCTCCCGGAATACGCATGATATATTTCTTTTCTTTGCAGGTAAACAAGAAAGACCGATTTGTCATGCCTTTTTTCAAAACGGTAATATCTGTAACTGCTTCAGGCTTTGCTTCTAGGGTTTCGCAAATCACCTGAATTGCATCTGTTTTAAGCTGATTAGAATCACTATCAATTTCTCGTAATTGCTCATAGGTATTAATTTCTACGACATCCGCTGAATGAACCACACGCGCCACAACAATCATCCGATCCTTGTTATAAAGTGCTTCTTCCCAGAAGGCTCCATCATACTGCTGATTTTCGCAAAGTTCATCAATGCGTTCTGCAACTGTGTCTGCATCCTCTTTCACCAGATAGCAGATACCAATCATTGCATTTCCGCCAGAACTTTCCGGCACAGTTACCAGTTCCATCTTACGGTTAACTCGAACATTGCTCTCGTTGTCCACAAGATCACTGATCATATACCAAGAGTACAGTTCATGGCGATGGAATGGATTTCTGTCACACCAAATATCACAAGGAATAATGTAAGCATTCTCCAAGTGTTCTTTTACAAGTTTGACCGAATGTAGATTGTTCTTTGTAGCGTAATCAGCATTTACTACAAGTTCTACACCATACTCATCAATCAAATACTCGTATTTTTCTTTCATGAAGCCTACGACTACATAGATTTCTTTAATCCCCACTTCATGAAGCTGCTTGATAATACGCTCGATTAACGGCTCACCATTGACTTCCAGAAGACCTTTGGGCATTTCTGTATTGATGGGAACCATACGCATTCCAAATCCTGCTGCCAAAATAATAGCTCGCTGTGGGGTTTTCTGTTTGAATTCTGTTATTGCTTTTACTGTTGGTCGAATCGAGTCGTCCAGATAATCAGCCTTGATAAGTTCTTTAAGTGAACGATTAACTACTCCTAAAGAGTGACCAGATACTTCGGCTAATATGCGCTGATTTATAAAAGGTTCAATTAGCAATGCGTTCAAAATATCACTTTCTTGTTTGTTCATGTACTTTCCTCTCTTTCTTATCGTGAACGCTCTTGTTGTCAAAAACCTGTTTCTTTCATAATGGGTCCGGTTTTCAATGTAATAAACGATTTTCTTATAATATATAGACTAATCTCTTAAAGAAAAGTACTACGTCATTTAATGTATTAATACAGCCATTCGACTATGTTATCAAATAATTATCGTTTTAAAAACCAAGATACTTTTATATCAAGAAACAGGTCATTCAATTTCACAGAAATTTTACAGCACTGCTTATCTAAACATTATTGCTAACGCACCCAGTGCTTCCAACTGTGCTACAATTAATTTCAACTATCGTTTTAGGCATCACTGTCACTTTCCTTCTCTAACCGCCATTTAACACTGTCCATAATAGGCATTCGGTCCATGTTTTCTCATATAATGCTTATCAAGAATATATGTTTCCATTTCAGCCTTCGGATTTAGTGCTAGCGTCTTTAAATCCATCTCTGCTACTTTTTCCAGCACAACAGCATTGTATACTGCATTTTCCGGACTTTTCCCCCATGCAAATGGTCCATGATTTTTTACAACAATTCCAGGAATCGCCATTGGATCATATCCACCATTATCTATTGTTTCAATAATCACTTTACCTGTATTTGCCTCGTAATCTTCCATAACCTCTTGTTTTGTCAATTCACGAGTGCATGGAATATCACCATAGAAATAATCTGCATGAGTCGTTCCCAACGCAGGAATTGCAATACCTGCTTGGGCAAAGGCCACAGCATTTACAGAATGCGTATGGACTATTCCTTTTATACTTTTGAATTTTCTATATAATGCCAAGTGTGTTTTGGTATCAGATGATGGATTCCATTTTCCCTCCACTCTTAAGCCACTTTCAATGTCAACTACAACCATATCATCTGGACTCATTTTATCGTATTCAACACCAGATGGCTTAATCACCATATATTTTCCATCGCTGGATATCCCACTAACATTTCCCCATGTATAGATAACTGCACCTCGTTTTACCAATTCAAGATTGACATCACACACACTAATTTTTAAATCTTCTAACATTTTAATCACTCATCCTTCAAATACGCCAATGTTTCTGTAAGCCCATCTCTAAGCGTAAATTTTCCATTCCATCCAAGTTTTTGCAATTTTGTATTATCCAAAATGCAATTTTTTGAACGCGAAAAACCTTTTTCTTCTATCTCGTCTGGCAAATCAAATACCACCGTTGTCCCTGCTATTTCTGCACACATTTTTGCAACTTCAGCAATAGATGCCACTGATTTTTCATTTGAGATGTTATAAATTTCACCATTCTTACCAGCAGACAAAATTTTAAATATTGCGCTTGCAGCATCAACAACATAACAATATGTTCTTCTTTGGTCACCCTTACTTTTTAGGATTATATTTTCACCATTTAACGCATTTCGTATAAACTGTGCATGGGCCTTACTATCCGCTTTCATCATAGTTGGGCCATATACGCTTGGCAATCTCGCAATAACTGCATTGATTCCAAATTCTTCAACATAGCTTCTAACCAGAAGTTCACAGCATCTTTTACTTTCAGGATAACCATTTCTGAGAATTGTCTGATCTATCATTCCGCTCATATTTTCAGAATAAATGTCTTGTCCATTCAATTCTCCATAAACTTCAAACGACGAAGTCAGAATCATTTTGGTGATTTCTTTGTGACTCACGCAATAGTCTAAAATATTTTTATTCCCGATAATATTGGTGAGTATTGTTTCAACAGGTTGCGTAGCATAGGACTTAGGATCTGCATTGCTCGCCCCATGAATAATATAATCATACTTAATTTCTTTATCCAAGGGATTCATAATATCCTGAACAATCGGTATAACCGCCGTCCCAAATCTCTTTTCAAGTTTTTCTCTGCTTCTACTAAGTGCATATATTTTTATCCCGGTACCAAATTCTTTATTTGCCACCAGCAAAGTATCTATTATGCACGATCCAATTAGCCCGGTTGCCCCAGTCACCAGAATTGATACATTTCTTAAGTCAATTGCTTTAGCTGTTTCTCTTATACTCTCTTCATACATTAGTGCATCCACTCGTCTTTCTTAGCCATCAATAGTGCTTTGAAGATTTCAATGTCCTCAGATGTTGTAAGTTTTAGATTTTTCTCAGACCCCTGCGACATATAAAGTTTTCTTCCAAGTTCAATGTACATCGTACAAGATGCAACAGAATTTGTAATTCCCTTATCAAGTGCTTCCTTATGTGCGTCACAAATATCCTTAAAAAAAAGGCTTGCGGCGTCTGTGTAATTTTAAGATTATCTCTTGGAACCTGCTCCACCGTAGAAAGTGCATCATATGTTTTAAGCATCGCCGCCGTACATGGCACAACAGTGATTGCATTCCCATACTGTCGGCAGACTCTTATATTGTCCGTAATAACATCTGCACTAACCATCGGTCTGATTGCATCATGAATTAAAACCACATCATCATCATTTTTATATCTTTCCGCAATATCGTATAATCCATTTCTAATTGAATCTTGACCATTTTTTCCGCCAGAAACAACATTCTCCAATTTTGAAATGCCAAACTGCTTGGCATATGCTCTTAAAACATCATGCCAGCCATCCAAGCACACTACCTCGATTGCATCAATCTGAGGATGCTTTTGGAAAGCTTCCAATGTATAAATTATGACCGGTTTATCATGAACATTAATAAATTGTTTGGGTATATCTTGTCCCATTCGAGCACCAACACCACCAGCAATAATCAGCGCAATATTCTTCATAATTGTTCTCCTTTATACATCCAAATCTGTAGTTTTTGCATGAAATTTCTTTCTAATGCTTTCTGATCCCGGAAGTTTTCTAATAAAATTTGCCACTCTAAATCTAGCAATTGACTTCATACCCAGCATATGAGCCTTCACTGGGTTCATCCCATTTTTTATCGAAATTTCAACGCCTTCAGGAACAGTTTGTTTTACATAAGTACGTTGGTTAACACCGCCCAATCTCATCATCGCCAAATCTTCATTTAAATATTGAAATTTAGCACCTGCCACATACATTCTTAGCAGCAGGTCACGATCCATTTGGCACTTATATTTCAAATCAAATGTTCCATATTTATCATATGCAGATTTTTTCACAAAAGTTGCGGGATGAACAACTGCCATCCTTTTTCTCATAACTTCTAGCGAATCAGCTGGTTTGCAACGATAGTTTACTTCTCTCCCCCCAAACATAATTGCGTTTCCATAAATGACATCTGTTTCCGGTTTAATGTTCTTTGCAATTATATTTAGCGAATTATCTGTTAGCATATCGTCCGAATTGATTATTCCAATCAATTCACCTGATGCAATCTTAATTCCCTTATTAAATGCATCGCTAATACCTTTATCTGGTTCGCTAATCCACTTCGTTACAATGTTCGAATATTTTTTTACTATATCCAAAGTAGCATCTTTTGAACCGCCATCCACAATAATATACTCAAGATCCTTATAATTCTGTCGTGCTACACTTTGAATCGTATCTTCTAATGTTTTTTCACTGTTATATGTAATCGTTATTATTGAAATTTTCATTTTTCACTCCGTTATTTCCAGTATGCTGTAAAATGGTGATGTGAAACCTGCTTTTCTTTAGGGGGAAGTTTCATATAATCGCCATACATATTTGAAAGAACATGTTTATAATTTTTCGGCACACTATACGTTTTCCCTTCAAATTCAAGTTCTGCTGTTTCTGCAAAATCCTCACATGGAAAAACTTCTTTCATTCCATAAGTGAAAACTGATATGTCTGCAATTCTATTACAGGTAGCGTCATCATTATAAGATACTGCCAATTTTGTTATTTTTCTTATAATATGTTGCATTGAAATCGGCTTCAATAAAAAAGAACTCACCTTTAAAATCCAATTTTTCACGGCTGATCTTCTATCACTAACCGGAACCGATTTCAAAATAAGCATTTTGCGATATATATCTATCCTATGATTTAACTTCTTTAATTTCTTATCATCCGACGGCAGATTATCCATCGGAAAAATATCAACAAACACACCAATCGGCATGGCACAATTATTTTCTTCTTCAATAACTGTCGCTGTATCAATCACTTTTCCACTTGCGAGATAATAGTTTTTCTCTGTTTCTGCTGAAATAGCTTTTAACGTGTCCCGTCTCTGCTGATTAAATTCTGAAAAGAAACGATTATAATCTTTTCTCTTCATGCAAATGTCAACATCATCATCCCATGGTATGTATCCTTTATGCCTAACTGCACCAATTAGCGTTCCAGAAAACAAGAAATATTGTATTCCGTTTTTTTTGCAAAAATCATCTATCGAATCCAATATTTTCAATTGAATCATCTTTAATTCTTCTACGCTTATGTCTTTTTTCATTCGCCACTCCTCTTTTTCATTAATTCTCTATATGTGGTTGACCGTCAAAAGAGTACACCTTTCCTTCAAAACTATTTTCAATTTTTTAATACTGTGTTGGTTTTCGGGAGATGGCAGAGCCTTTTTCCTTGTCCTCCTATTATTTTATATCTTATTGTCAGCTGATGGGTTCTAGTATTATCCAAATGCCCTGGATAGCTATTAATATAACTGTATTCTTTTGGGAACAAAGCTGCTAAGAAATGCAATTTTCCATGTTTCTAATCTTTTTATCTCCATAAATCCCCTCCTTCTCATCTCTTATCTCACCTCAAAGTTCTGTTCATTAACATTATCAATTTATCTTTAATTTCGACCTATTCTCATTTTTTGCTTGTAAATTCCAGCACCTTTTCTCTATATTTATATAATATAGAAACAATGATAATAGCGAAAACAAAAATAAGCAAAGTCCTTAGCCATAAAAACAGATATGATATCGAGCTTAAAAATGCGAAAAATAAAACCACACCTGCTGGTCCCCATATTAAAAGTGTCTTAAATGGACACGGTCTCTTTTCTTCTCTCGATATACGCCTTACAAGCAGATAATGTATTATTGCATATAAAACATAGCACACAAGTGTTGTATATCCGGCGGCAGCCATACCGAACCTTTTAATAAAGATACTGTTTAAAATGATATTAAAAATCGCAATAATACACGAGGAAGCCATAATTGATTTCGTTTTTTCATAATAAAATGTTACAGTACTAACAAGGCTGTATAGCATTATAAAATACACACTCATACAAACCGGCGGTACCACCCAAACAGCTTCTTTATATTCGCTACCACCTAGCACATATATGCATTCAGGAGCAAATAATGTAAAGAAGAAACATACACAAGCCGTTCCAATCAAAATCTGGCTTGCAAGTTTACCAACTTCTTCTTCTTTGTGTGCGCTGATTTTTTGATAGGCCCATGGAGCAAACGAACTATCAATTGCAGTTGTAACAATATTGAGAACCATCGCTATTTGATATGCAACAGTGTACATTGCAGTCTGAGCACTGCCACAGATACTATTTATCATTAATCTATCTGCCTGATTTAAAATTTGTTGAGATAAATAATGAGGAATTAACGGCAAATTATAATTCAAAGCATATCTCCACGCACTTGGCCAAAAAAGTTTCTTCCCCCTATAAATAATTTTACAATATATAACCAAGTAGACAAGAACATGCACCAACACGGTTGTACATATTCTTGCATATGATTTGTGCTGTGGAAATAGAAAAACCGCAAATACGCTACCAACCGTACTTAAAAATGTAGATAGAAGCGTATAAACAACTACATTTTTATATTCAAATTCAAATTTATTTCTAATGGTCCACAGGGACATTGCTTCTGAAAAAATCATGTCTATAAAGAGCATAACTGTCAAGTCGCTGCTCATACCAAGTAGGCCTGAAATTTTTTTGCTAAAAAGCAGATATACTCCAAGCCAAAATAACAACATCAAGGTTGTGAGAACTAGTATTGATGAAGTGTATTCATTTCTCTGGTGTTCATAGCGTATCATGGCTTTATTGTATACGCCTGTTGCGAGCTGCAGAGTTAAAACTACTGTCAAAATACTAATCCATGAATTATAGACACTTACTACACCATACTCTTCGGCCGACATAATACGAGTGAAAATCGGTGTAGTTAAGAAAGCAAGACCTTTTTGAACAACACTACATAAAACAAACCAAATTGAAGCCTTCGCTTGAATTGGAATGCCCCTATACATTTCAATTATCGACTTATTTTTCATCATCATTTCTTCTTTTCAAATTTTCAAAATATTTCTTATATGATACTTCAGGATCAAACAACAACCAGTCTTCATGCCATACGCCACGTTTTTCTATCGGAGGATATATCATATAATCTCCATACATATGACGTAATATTTCGTCATAGTTCTGAGGGATGTTAACCTCAATCATTTCATATTTATGCCTTGTAATATAGCGCAAATCATCTATGTCGCACCAGTACAAATCCAACCATTTTATATCCTCAGTCATCATCGTCACACGATTTGTCGAGTTAGAATATCTCTGTAAAATTCTATCATAAGCGCTTACCAAAAAATCATATGAGACTATCTTTGATAATACCCTTTTCCCAATGCATAATAGCGTATCTCTAATATTTGGTTCATTTGATGGCTTATAATAATATAATTTACATAACTTCTGCACTATATTTCGTTCGGCGATTTGCCTATTCAATTTTTCTTTTGATTCTGTATATCCATCCAAGACATATATATCGATGTATATACCATTATTATAATTAGGATCCGAATTCCACTTGATAATACCGGTAGTTTCACTATTACGCAGTCTCGAATATCCTATAAAAAATTGTTGATCCGTTAGTGCATTTTGAAAGAAATAAGGATGTTTGAACTCTGTTTCTGCTACTTTAAGAAGCTTATCATATTCTTTTCTCTCCAAACAAACGTCAAAATCATCATCCCATGGAATAAAGCCATTATGTCTTATTGCTCCTAATAAGGTTCCAGCGAACACAGTAAATCTAATGCCATGCTTATTACAGACTCTTTCTAATTCATGGTATAAATCAAGTTCCACACTCCAAATTTTCTTTGTTTTCTCACTCACCTTATATTCATCAATGATTTCTTCTTTATAGAAATCTTCGTCAATCGATAAATTCATAAACTTATCTCCATCACACTTTTTCAAATTTATTTATCAGTACTTTATTATTCCAATCTAATTTAAACGAAAAGCAAAACGCAAGCATAATCGGAAAGAAAAGGCATGCTTCTGACATGTTTGAAATCAAATAAACAATCACTGAAGCATTCAAAATATATCTACTATTTCCTTTAACATTAGTAATCACCAAAATAAGTAAAATTATAGTAACTACTATTCCAAAGCTTATACTTTCTCCGATTAATCCACTCGATATATTTGCTATTCCTGCAGCACTAAACGCAAGGGACAGTTTTCTTGTACCATATCCATATCCCAAAATGGGTCTATTAAATATCAATGATATTCCCGCAAAAATATCATTTTTTCTAATCAGTAATGAATAATTACTTTTTTCAAATTTATTAACAATCACAGAGGAATGTAAAACCCCATATATTATGGCAGTCAATACAATTGGAATTAAAACAAATAAAACTTTTTTTATCTGCTTATTTGATATAAGATTCCAGTATCTAATTATTCCATTACTCATGAGGATTATTAAAATAATATATCCGGATGTCGACATCGTCATAAGAACAGATATAATATATACTACAAAAAATAGCACCTTTCTTCTTTTTTCTTTTTTATCATCGCCTTTACTAATATCATCAATCAGATACATTAAGGCAATATTGATAACAATTTGAAACATGCCCGGCTCAATATACAAACCACACAATCTATAAAAATTACCGTTTCTCCAGCTGACACAATGTCCAACTGCTAACGGAAATAACCTTCCATTTATATCAGTCCAATGATATGGTAATCCACCTAATATACATAGCATCTGAATTATTATAGCCACCACACAAAGTAATGCAGTCAAATTTTCGTAGCAGTATTTATACTCTTTATAAGACATGGATTTACAAGCAAACCACGTTCCTAACAAGTAAAGCATTTTTTGGACAACACCATTTATTGCTACTCCATCGTTAAAGTGTATAACCGTACTTCCCAATATAAAGCATACAATTGCAAGAAACAGAACAACTTCATTGATTTGTATTTTCAGCTTTCCTTTCTCCTTTAAAACTGCATAGCTAACTGAATACATGACAAACAAAGGAATGAACAACGAATTATATTTTATATTAAATATGACTGTACCTGAGCACATCAACATGAACCATGTTAAAACATATGAACCTATGGCATTTTTATTTTTCACATCTATTATATTTTTCATTATTATATTTAACTCCGTATTCTTCGAGTACGACATCTTTCTTATAATATACGAATATCTGGATTTTCTAGTCAAACGTGCCCACCCACCCCCACATCCATTGTCCTCTAGCACTCATAATTTATAACACTGCCCTATTCCACATATTTATTTTTCGCAAAAGTATGTTGTTTTAAGCCGAATCTCACTAAATGTTAGCCTCATACTAGACAAATAATTGTCTTGCTTAAAAGAAGTCTCTATTTTTTTTCTATTTCTTTTACAAACCTGTAAAACTTCTATATTAGGTTTACCCCGTATAACATCAAACACATCGACTGCTTTCGCATTGGTTTTCAAAACAATGCCATTCTCCGTACCTACAATATCCGGAATACCAGCGTGATCTGTGGTAATGATAAACATTCCATTGCCCATTGCTTCCAGAATACTAATAGGCTGACCTTCATTCGGGTATCTGGTAGGCAATGCAAAAATATAGCATTCCTTCAGCAGCTTTCTCTTTTCATCTCCGCCTACAATGCCGTGATATGTAACATACTCTTCCAGCTTATTGTCCTTTACATAGCTTTCAAAGTACTCTTTTTCGCTCTCTTCAAAAAACTTTCCTGCAAAGTCAAAATGGAATCGTTTCTCTCCGCCTGCGTCCACACGTTCTTTTTCTGCTTTCGCCATTTCAAGGACAAATGGGTAGCCTTTGCTTCTGATAAAATTGCTCAACCACAGGACATGAAGGATTTTCTTATTCTCTAAAGCATCCAATTTTTCTTCTATTTCTTGATCCGTGAGGAGATACTGGTCATCGACGCAGTTCTCCACAACAAAGATTTTGTCATCGTCTATCATTCCCTCAAAAATTTTCTTGAGAGACTTTGACAAAACAATTGCTCCAGCAAGTTTCTTGATTGCCTTATAATTTGCTTTCCGCTGCCAGCCAGCCATATCGTTATCTACTAACTGGCGGTAATACCCACCATGCAGATGAATCAGACATTTCTTGTGTTGCAATTCTAACAGCTTAAAAATGACTAAGTCCCGAAGATTTCCGCCACGTGTTTGACTGATTGTAAAATAAAACAAATCAGCCTTACTACGACTTATCTTCAGGAGATTTTTAACAAAATTCTTATTGTTGGTAATATCTACTTTTTCAAATTCAAATTCACCATTTGAGTCTACAGCGGTATTGAGTTCTGAATTGTACAGTGTTTCAACCGCTTTGGATAATCCGTGCATCGGAGGTGGAAACTGTGCAATAAAGCAGATTTTCTTTTTACTCATCACTTATTGCCCTCCAACCTCTTAATAATCTTCGCCGGGTTTCCAGCAATCACACAGTTATCCTCAAACCTTCCAGCAACCACAGCACCGGCACCAACAACGCAGCCATCGCCCAGCACTGTGCCCTTCAGTATTATCGAATTGCACCCAATGAAGCAATTCTTGCCGATTTTGATTTCTCGGCTCGGCACCAAATCACTGTCACCACCGTTTTCATCTCGAAGCAGTTTGTTTCTCGTCTCTGCCTCGATTGGATGGAAGTCGTTGTCGAGAATCTTGCAATTACCGCCGATGCAGGTTTTTTCACCAATCGTGATCTTCTTCCGAGCGTAAATGGTTGCTCCACTTATTCCCACATTATCGCCAATTTCAATCTCAGCTCCCGGAGCGCGGGTGACAATAATCGTCCGGCTGTAAAGACCAACTAGATTGCTTAAGAAGCTGCTCTTAATCGTGACGTTCTCACCAATCTTCAGCTTGGCACCACCTTTGTTGAAGATAATCGGCACCCCCTTCAGCAAGAGGTTCTTTCCATATTCAACTTTTGTCATCTTCATAACCAGCTTGAACCAGTTACTGTTCATACCTCTCGCCTCCTTTACAGCTTCAGAATTTCTTCTGCGTACTTTCTCACCGACACATTTCTGGTCAGATTCTTTTCCAGATTCTCACGACCTCTGGCTCCCATCGACTTCAACTCACTGTTTCCCGCATTCTCGATGAACCAGCGGATGTTCTCTTCGACCTTGTCATACTCACCCGGCTCACAGCAAAGACCGCCATGTGTATCTTCAATCAGGCAGCGAACCTCAGAGCCTGACTCCAGAACCCCTAAAATTGGCTTCGAAGCGGCCATTATGCCGTATGCTTTTGACGGGCAGGACACGCCTTTGATGCCTTTTGCGTTCACGCACCAGTGAACATCACCAGCGTTCAAAGAGTAAATAAGGTCAGCCTTATCCTGGTACGGAATGAAAACCACATTATCCATGTGATGCTCCTTCACATAGAGCACCAACTTATCCAGTACGGAACCGGCACCAACAAAAGCGAATACAACCTCTCGCCCATCGGCAGTCTTGGTACCCGGCTTGATTCTCTCCACAACCTTGATCAGATTCTCAAGGTCATAGTACAAACCAATATTGCCGGAGTACATAATGACAAACTTGCCATCCAGCCCGTATTTCTTCTTGAAGGCCAGAACCTTCTCGTTATTCTCACCCAACGGATAGATTTCGTTCTCATCGATCCAGTTGTTGATCATAACGGTCTTAGGAACTTTCTTTCCCTTGAAACGGTTCTCCACCGTCTCCACCAAATCTCGGCCGACTGTGATCACAAGGTCGCTGCGCCTACAGCTGAACTTGTCGAACCACATCATGGCGTCTGTGATAAGTTTGCTCTTGGTGTAGCCAACAGCCAGCACCTGCTCCGGGTTGAAGTCCTGAATGTTGTAGATGTACTTCGCGTGCTTCAACCATTTGCCCCAGACACCCAGCAAACCACCGAGGATCGGAGGCTGGGAAATAGAAAACACATAATCCATCTTTCCAACCTTGAAGGTTGCCCCCATTGCCCCAAAGAAATAGGAGACAATGTTCTTCACACGGCTCTTCTTGTTGGTCTTACTGAATTCCGGCACTCGGATTCGCAGAACTTTCACACCGTTGATTTCTTCTTCGTAATACTTCTGCGTCTTATATTTATCTTCAATAGTTCCAAGGTAGCTAGGAACCACGCAAATCACCGTGATATTAAATTTGTCCAGCATACCCTCCGCCAACTCACGGAGAATCTGCCCCGTTGACGCAGTATCTGGAATATAGTAATGAGCATAAATCAGGAGTTTTTTCTTATTTGACATTCCGCTATATTCCTCTCACAAGTTTTTATATCTAACCACCAATGCAGTACACCAGCGAGTCTTATCTATACAAAGCAGTGTGTTCATCACACTGTAGTTATCATTTTTCTCACAGTGGGCATCTTTTTTCCGACCACCACTGAATCTTTTATGTAGACCTGTCATGGGCTACTCACTTATTTCGCTTCAACTGAAACTTTATGGTAGACACCTTCATACCAACTCACTGACAAAGTGCTGTGTCTTATTGTCATAACTCGCAGTCGAACTTACCCATTTTTCAAAGTGTTGACCCTTATTGTCATAACCTTCATATCAACTTACTTTGTTAAAACTGTACAAGTTCATCTCTTCCTCTTGTTGCAACATGAACAATCATCTACCCCTCACTACCTCTAATTCCCCAGAAAAATGCAGTTATCATGCCCGTCTTTCCTCTGCAATAAACTTTTCCAGAAAAATAGATTTTGGGCTTTTCAACACTTTCAACCTCCACCTCTAATTCTTCGGAAAAATGAAGGTATCATGTCCGCACCTTGCTCTGCAATAAAACAGGCTCGCAGTAGGGGTATTTTGCATAAGTTTTATACGCCACCGTAGACCATCATGCCGCAACTGAAAGTTTGAGGTAGACATTCGATGTGCTATATTTCCCTTTATTTCTATTACCATACAAACTCCGCGTCCCAGACATCCACTCCAGAGTCCTGGTAAACATCCAACAATTGTGCTCTTAGCATTTCCTTACTAACACCTTTTTTCAAAATTACTTGCAAGAATCCGCCCCCACCGGCCCCAGAAATAAATTTCCCATCAATCAAATCTTCACAGCTTGCAAAAATCTGATCAATGCAGGTATTGGTTGAGCCAGCATCCAGCTTCTTGGACACTTCCCAATGTTCATTCAGCAGTCTGGCAAAAGCATTTACATCTCCCTGTTCCAGTTCATATCGCATCATGACAGCCAGATGTTTCATCTCTTCCAACGCTTCTTTTGATTCTTTTTTTCCGCCGATATAGTTTCCGACTACATCTCGCAGCAGATTTCTTGCCAGACGACGTTGTCCGGTGTAAATAAGTGCAAATCGTTCCTGAAGCTCTGTCTTTGTAGCTGCATCTAAATCCAGATATTCCACTTTCAGCTTCTGCTTCATACCAGGTCTTGAGGTGATATATTTAATACCGCCTGTAAGCCCTCCAACCTGGTCCTGCCAGCCGCCACCAGTACTCATAATCTGTTCCAGATTCAATACCAGTTCATATATGTCAGAATCACTCCAGCTTGTGCCCAGGAATTTACCCAGAGCACGAACACAGGCTCCTGAGAGGATACTGCTTGTGCCAAGTCCGGAGCCTTTTGGAACTCCTTTTACACGAGTGGACATATAGAAGCCACCGCCCATCTCATCCAGGATTTTTTCCAGATCAGCTTCACCTTCCATAGGGATAATTCCACACGCAATCAGTGCTGCTTTATGAAGGGCAAAGGAATCGTAAGGATTATGACAATCCTGAATTTCTGCTGCAGTTGTCACAACACCATGTGCATCCAGATCGAGACTTGCAAATTCAATATGTTTTTCTGGCAGCTTTCTTAATTCCACTTCAATTGGTTCCTGTCCATTCAGCAAAATTGCAGCATTTAATACAACGCCTCCTTTTTCATTACAATATGGAGGAGTATCGGTCCAGCCACCTCCCCAGTTCACACGAACCGGAAGGCTTACTTTTACCTGATTTTCTGCAATCTTATATTTCTTTACCTGATTTACATTACTTGCCTTAAATATTTCCTGCTGGATTGTGGCAAAGCATTTCTGCTCTATCTGGTCGTAGCTGGTTCCATGAAAGTTCTTTTTCATAAACTTCATGGAACGGGAAATGCTGTATAAAACACGGATTTTCTCTTCAAATGGCAATTCTTTTTCTGCCATTTCCATAAGCATGTCAAACTGTTTTTCATCCAATTCTGTAATGCCAAATGTTTTCAGAGAATCTACATAATGTTCTCCAGCACGTAACCGATTCAGGAAACGCTCTATAAGGATTCGGTTTTCCAGTTTTTCTTCCCATGGAACCAATACAGAAGCATCTGCTATCTGGAAAGATTCTTCCAGAGAATAACGTTTCAGAGACTTCCATTCTGCAACCTTCACTTCGTCTGCTTTTTCAGAACTCATTCTATGAAGAAGCAATGCCCAGGAAACAGCTTTTTCCTGGCTATCTGCAACCGGATAAAGCTTCGCTTTCCACAAAGAGTGCTCTTCACTTTCCCAGATATCTTCTGCCTTTAAATTATTTAAATTTATAAAGCTCTGTAAATCTCCGTCAAGGAAGCTGCCTCTTTCTTCCAGTGTTTTTTTGGGATTATCTTTAATTCCATATCCTCTTACGATATATCTCTTTTCGCCATTCTCTCTTTTTAACGCAACTCCATGCAGTACCATGGATGGAACCGTTACATCTTTAAGCTCCAGCTGTGAAATCACACAGTCTTTCTCTAAAACGGTATTTCCTCTCAGCCAGCTGTTTTCCACATAACATTTATCAGCCAGTTGTACTGTTCCCTCAATAAGAGCATTATGTACTGCTGCTTGTATTTTTTTCTCAGATTTATAATTGGTAAACACCATTGGCTTCCAATCCAGATATTCATAATCTGCAATCTCATCTGTTAAAAGAGCCAGAAGCTCCCTGGTTGTTCCAAAATGAATAAATTCAGCAGGAGAAAGGCAAATCAGCTTCATTCCGAATGAATGCAATGCTTCCCATATTCTGGTACGACATTCAGTTAGTTCTTCACAGAAGGTTCCTTCTGGCTGCTCTTTGTAGTACTGTTCCAGTGTAGAATCTTCAGCTAATGGATAAAGAAAATCTCCATATAAACTAATTCGTGATTTTTCATTGACAAAACGGGCGTATTTTTCTGCATCGATTTTGCCATCTGTCTGAACCAGTGATAATAGAGCATTCATCAGGTTTACATCAAACAAAACTGCGCCTGTATCCAGGTCTACATTTCCATGGGTATTTACAGCCCCTAATTTTTCCAGGGTTTCAATGGATTGTTTATGAAGGAATTTTTTTACATAGTCTTTTCCATTATTCAGGAATACGCCATGATCTTTTCCCACATCTACCGGAGATTTCATGGAGATTGCTGCGGCACCATGAAACTGTGCATCAATCTGTAATGGATTAAACAAAAGAAGGACATCACCTGAAAGTACCAGCATTCCTTCACGAAAGCGCGATGGTACCCCTGCCATGCCTATAAGAAACTCATCAAATAAAGTTGACGCTCTTCCATCAGGAAGTTCACGTGGTACAGGCGAAAAAAGCTTTCCACATACAGAATATTGCGGAACACGTTTACTATCGCCGCCAGAATGAATTACAAGGATTCGCTTATTGTGGAAATCTCCTGCAATATCTTCCTGCTCTGCCAGTTTTCGCAGCACCTGCAAAGTAGCGCCTCCAGATCCAACTCTTTTTCCATCTGGATCTGGTAATACGAGATATTTTGTTTTACATGGAAGCACATTTTTATTTTGTCGATATGTAATCTGACTTTGAAAAGCATTGGCCTGCTCATCATTTGATGCAGTCAATACTATGTAATCCCATTGTGCAAAGCTTCTTTTTCGGATGGAGCGCTGATAATCTTCCCATGCGTCTATATAGCTTTGTCTTAAAAACAGATTTTTCATCTTTTTGTATTGATCAATTATCATAACTTTCTATCAATTATCCGGTAATCAGATTTCCTTTCCATTATTATGTATAAGAAGCAATATAAAATCACATTGATCCATCTTTCTTAACCACAACCATAACCGTCTTCAAAAGTATCTTAATATCCAGTCCAATATTCCAATTCTCTATATACTCTTTATCCAACCTCACAACTTCCTCAAAGTCCGTAATATCACTCCTGCCACTAACCTGCCACATTCCCGTTATCCCAGGTTTAATTGCAAGCCTTACCTTGTGATGCGGTTCATACAAATTCGTCTCCGAAATCAACGGCGGTCTCGTCCCTACAATGGACATATCCCCCTTGAGCACATTAAAAAACTGCGGGAACTCATCCAGGCTCGTCCTTCTGATGAAGTCTCCCACCCCGGTCTTATGTGACCCGTCTGGCAGCACCTTATTTCCGATTACTCTGGGGTCAAAGTCCATTTTGAACATTTTGCCATCGCCCAGTTTGTTCTCTTTCATAAGCTCGGCTTTCCGCGCTTCCGCATCCATGTACATGCTGCGGAATTTGTACATTTTGAATTTCTTTCCGTTCTTTCCCACACGTTCCTGGGAGAAGAAAATCGGGCCCGGGGATGCCAGGTAGATGGCGGGACCAACGAAGATAGTAATGATTCCCGTGAAAATACAGCCAACCAGTCCGCCGCAGATATCCATCAGGCGCTTCAGGAAAAGCTGTCCGAAGGATGCATAGTTCAGACTTGTGGTCAGAACTGTATAGCTTCCAACTTTTTCCACAAACTGTCTTTTGCCAGTCTGATTGGTGATTTTTGCAAGGTTCAGATGAACGGTTACGCCGGTTTCGGTGAGCTTGTCGACAAGCCCATCCGGGTATGGCAGATCTTCGGAGATGACAATCAGCACCTCGTCAATCCACTCCTGGCAGACGTACATAGGCACATCACTTTCGCCGGCAACAACAGGAACGCCACAGATTTTCTCACCGGTACATTCCTCATCGATCACAACCACTCCGGCAAGGGAATATCTGGCATAATTGTTTTCCTGCATGCTGTGCACTACGTTCTTCGCTACCGCTTTGGAGGTGATGATCAGCAGCTTATTGTCGCCGCCGTTTTCCATTTTTTTATGTAAGGAATTTTTCCAGATTTCTCTTATGGCATAGGTGAGGATCAAGTAGATCACAATTGTGGTAATCAGGATCATTCTGGAAAAGCTCTGACCTTCCTGGATTATGAACAGGTAAGCGATTGCAAGAGCACCTACTGCCACAGCATTTTTCAAGGTGGAGACAAATTCCTTATAGTGACCTCTTTTCAGAACGCTTTTCATGGTGCCGAAGGTGAAGATCACCACCAGGTCGGCAAAGCCAAGGAATATTGCCATATTTCGATACAAAATATCTCCATACACATTGAATCCGTACCCGCGGAATGCATATGCCAAAATAAATGCCAGCTGCAGACAGATCATATCCAGAACAATAAAATCCCCATGTTTTAACCAGCCCTCTGAGTCCTTCCGATACATATTTTCCTTTTCCCTCCCAAGTACTTTTCTTCCGTTCAGCTTAGGTAAATACAGCTGACAGAATCCTTCCATTCTCTAAAATGCAATGGCAAAATCTATTTTTCGTCTTATATTTATAACTTATCTAAATTTATATTTTCCCGCCAACGCTTCCCGGTTATGCTTTTTCTCAGGCATCTTTGGGTCACATCTCTCTTTGGATCTGTAACCACCGTTCATGCGTCAGCGGTATTATTTATTCCTTTTTTTCCAATTTCGACAAATTTCACCATTCCAGTCTTCTTAATAAAATACCACCCTGCCCTATTAGTGTCAACCCCCCCAGGTTTCTTTCTGGCCTTTCCGGCAAAGTTTGGTAATTTTATCCACTTAACCCGATTTTCCCACTGGTTTTTTCCACTACTTTTTCATAAAGTGTTTGATAAACAGGTACATGAGAATCACCAGTGCCCCAAAGTACCCCAGCACTCCAAAAGCCGGAATTCCCATTATCTTCGGTGTCATGTCTGTGGTGCAGATAATACTGGAGCTGATCAGAAGTGCCATGACCCAAAGACCAAGCACGATGTTCCGGATCAGGCGGCGCATCAGCCACGCCAGGTCATCGGAGGCGTGAAGGTCCAGGTTGATCTTGGTCTGGCCTTTCATACAGCCCTGCAGGAAATCTGCTGCCAGCGCAGGGATATCCACAGCGCGGAGCATGGAGCGATACAGCTTTTTCCCGGTACCCTTCATCTGTTTCTTCCAGTTTCCTTCCTCCAGAAGGTTCCCCTTCAGACGGGCAGCTGCAATCTGCACCATATTGATCTCCGGACTGATATCTGCCAGTACCCCTTCCATATGCGTCAGTCCTCTTGCAAGCATGGTAAGGCCATGGGGCATGACGATCTTGTTCTCCTTCATTACGTCCATCAGATCTGTGAGGATTTCTACGATATCGATTTCGCCAAAATCTGCGGTGCCGTATTTCGCCATAAGGTCTCGGATGTCTGTGTAAAGGCGGCTCTGATTGGGTTTCCCCTTGAATTCTCCAAGTGCCAGCACTGCATCCTGGATTTTTCCAATATCATTCAGTGCCACTCCTTCGATAGCCTGACCGATCAGCTCGCGGTCACGTTCATTCAGCCGTCCCATCATTCCCATGTCGATCCACACGATCTTGCCGCCCTGGATCATCACATTTCCAGGATGGGGATCTGCGTGGAAAAAGCCGTCGTCCATAACCTGCTTGATAAAATTATCTACAAATTTGCTGCCGATCTCATCAAGGTCGTAGCCGCCTGCAAGAAGCTCTTCCTTATGGTCGATTGGAATACCATCAATGTATTCCATAACAAGGACGCTGGCCGTGGTATATTCCCTGTAAAGAATGGGCGTTTTTACAAATGCCACATTTTTATTTTTCCTGGAAAATTCTTCCATGTTGGCCGCTTCCGTCAGGAAATTCATCTCTTCCTGGGTGACACGCCACAGCTCTTCCAGCACAAGATTCAGATCTACCGCTTCCTTGATGCTTACAGGGGGAAGGAGCTTTACCGCCTTTTTCATCAGGCCGATATCCCGGGCCATGATTTCGTAGATGCCCTTTCGCTGAACCTTTATCACAACTTCTTCGCCGGTTTTCAGGACGGCGCGGTGTACCTGGGCGATAGAGGCTGAGCCAAGGGGCTTCTCCTGGATTTCCTGAAATTCTTCCTGCCAGGGACAGCCGAAGGCTTCCCGGAGGACTTCTTCTACTTCTGCAAATGGCATGGGGTCTACATCAGAGCAAAGCTTCATCAGCTCGTCGCAGTAACGCTTGGGCAAAATGTCGGAGCGCATGGACATGATCTGTCCCAGCTTGATGAAGGTGGGGCCGAGATCTGTGAGAATGAGGCGGAGCTTCTCCGGGGAGACGCCTCGGGTGATGGCATGCTTGTGGAGGACGGCTGTAATTTCTTTTAGCCTTTCTTTATACGTGCCGGCGTCTTTGCCATTTGACTTCTTACCAGCTGTGCTGTTTTTCTCATTTTTATCCTGTTGGTTTTCCACTTCCAGATTCTTTCTTTGTGCCTGGTCTGCTTCTGCCTTCATCGTACTGTCATTCTTTGTCACACCCATGTCTGTTCCCCTTACTGAAAAGGCAGGATTCGGCTACTCTTTCTCCTCATCCTGCCTTCATAAATTTCTTTATTTCGTTCTGCAATGCCGTTTAGGATTTCCTGCTGCACTTCTTAAACAAGGCAATACTATTTCTTTTTCGGAAAATGTTATTGCTTATTCCTGAGGGTCATCCTCGTATTCTTCTTTGGCTTCCTCCACTTCTTCTGCCTCTTCCTCTTCTTCGGCAGTTTCCTCTGCGTCTACGTCTTTCGCCTGCATCTTGCTGATCTGCTCTTTCAGGGCAGCCAGCTGATCCGGAGTCATTTTGCCAAGGACTTCCTTCAGCTCGTCCGGGTTGGACGGCTTCAGGGTTACGTTTACGTTCTTCTTCACGCTCTCTTTAATATTGTGCTTCAGTTCCTGATTGAGGACCTTGCCCTGTTCTACAGTGAGCTCACCTTTCTTTACCAGTTCATCCAGAACTTCTTTGGATTTCTCTGCGGTCACTGCTGCAGTGCCGATTCCTGCAAGTAATAATTTTTTGATGCCTTCTCCAAGTTCCATAGTGTGTGCTCCTTTCTTATTTACAGCTGTATCTGCCAACTCCCTGTGGGATTTTCGTTTTCAGCAGATCGGACTTCTCATAAAAGTCCAAGAAATACCAGACCTTTAGGTACGAAAATGATCAGTCCGGCGATGGCGGCCATGATGGCGGCGATCAGGACGGCGCCTGCTGCGGTGTCCTTGGCGATCTTCGCCAGGGGCTTGTACTCACTGGTCACCAGATCCACCACGGATTCTACGGCGGTGTTCACCAGCTCCAGTGCCATCACCAGTCCGAAAAGGCCAAGACAGATGCACCATTCCACTGGGGAAAGCTTCAGGATGATGCCTGCGATCACTACCAGGACTGCCATGACACAGTGGATCTTCATGTTCCGTTCCTTGCGGATACAGGTGAAAATTCCTTCAAATGCGTATCCGAAACTTTTCGTAATTGGGGGTTTCTTGGGTGCTGTCATTTCGTACACTTCCTGTCTGTTGGTTTGGGAGTAGTATAGCATATTTTGTGAGAAATTACCATAAATTTAGATAATTTTTACAATTTTCTCATTATTGCTGTACGAATTGCCAAAAGGGCAAGCTGCAAAACAGGCCTGCCCTTACATACATTTTCTAAATATCCAGTTTACTAAAATCAATCACCAGGTTCTCATAGATTCCTGCTTTTACTGAATCCTGCAGTGTATATTGTTCCGTATCTCCTTTTTCAAAATTATATACAAATATCTGATTCTTAGCCGCATCTATGATCCAGTATTCTCTTACACCTGCTGTTCTGTATTTAAAAAGCTTCGTATAATAGTCCATTCGTTTACTTGCAGGAGAAACAATCTCAATAATCCAGTCTGGTGTGTTCTGTTAGGTGGTGCCATATAGTATATATGTCCATCAATAAGCTCCGCTCTCTCCCCTTCCGGAAGAGCATATATATCATCTATTGTATAAACTTTTTCTTCGAGTAATGGCATGTAATCACTCCTTTTCGATGATTTCTATTACTTCTAAGTATATCGAAAGAACTCCTTCAAATCAACCATTTGAAAATGAATTTCCATTGAAATAACTCAAAAAGCAGTTTATAACTTTATATCTTTCTGCCGTTCTTTTAGCTTCTTCATAACCGTAGGATACCGCTTATAATCTGTATGTGGCAATGCTTGGGCTGCTACCATTAGTTCCAGGAAGTCTTCTACTTCAGCGAACTGGATGTAGACCATTTCTTCCAGGATCTGGTCGATGTCAGTGAGAAGGCTCCGGTTCAGAAGTAGCTTCTGGGCTCCTTCCAGTGAGGAGTTTCCAGCGTTGATAATGTGGTCGCGATCCATATCGGGATACATGCCGATGGTGATGGCGGATTCTTTGGATACGTATTTGCCAAAGGCTCCTGCCACGTAGAAGCGGTCTGCCTGGTTTAAGTCAAGACCGGATTCACGGAGCATAATTTCTACCATGGTGTGAGCGGCGGATTTGGTGCGGATAAATTCGTCGATGTCCTTCTGGTAGAAGTACAGACCGGGGGCATATTCCACACAGAGCTGGTTGTCTCTCTCCTGAATGAGAGGGCTTTTTTCCGGGGAAAGCTTGCCGCGGATGTCGATCCAGCCTTCTAGGAAAAGCTCTGCGATCAGGTCTATGATACCGGAACCGCAGATTCCCCGAGGTTCTTCCCCCGATGAATTCTCCTCATGATTACCTGAATTTTTCTCATGGCTTCCTGAGTCTTCCTTATGGCTTCCAATCACATGCACATAAATATTTCCATCCCTTATCTTCACTTCATCTACTGCTCCTATGTCCGCCCGCATTCCGGTACGCACCACTCCTCCCTCCAGCGCTGGTCCTGCTGCGCCTGCACCGCATAGAAGAAATTCTTTATTTCCAATCACCAGCTCGCCGTTGGTTCCGATATCGAAGAAAACACTGATCTCGTTTTTCTTGTATAATTCAGTGTCAATCATGCCGCTGATAATATCGCCGCCAAGGTAGTTTGACTTGGCAGGGTAACAATAAACGTAGCCTTTCAGCGGAATATCCAGATCGCGCGCCAATTGAAAGCCGGGGCAGTCGGCATGAACTGCGTGTGGGGTGTAGAAGACGCAGAAGGCATCCATTCCAAGAAGGAAGTGAATCATGGTGGTGTTGCCCGCGATTACCATGGAGAGCGCGCTATGTGAAATAGTTCTCGCTTTTTTAGCAGCATTTTTCGCCCCTCTATCGTCACCCGATTCGCTCACACCGTTATTTTCTGCCTTTTGTTCAGAAGGTGTGCCTTGTAATTCCAGACTTGCATCCAGCTTATCCATGCATTCACAAATGGATTCCACCGTAGCCCGCCGCACTTCTTCCAGCTTTTCCTTATTATCTTTACAGTAAAAAATCCTGGACAGAATATCTGTCCCCCACTGGATCTGCTTATTGAAGCAGCTGACTTCCTTCAAAATTTCTCCACTGTTGCAGTCCAGAAGTCTCGCCACCACAGTGGTACTTCCCAGATCCACCGCCAGCCCATAATGCTGTGCGGTGGTATCTCCTTCCTCTATCTCCACCATTTCCCAGTTTTCCCCATTCCAGGCAAGGGAAACCGTTATTTTCCACTTTGCGTTGTCCAGCAAGGGGTATAACTCCCGCAAAATGTGGACAGGTATATGAACACGCTCTTCCACACCTGCTGCCATCAGGCTATCCAGGATTCGTTGCTGATCTGAGCGGGGATCGTCTTCGGTTGGGAGGGGGAGTTCGAGATATTGTTTTTGGCTGAGTCCGTTCATCATTTTTCAGCTCCTTATTTTTACTCATTTTTCAACCTATGAAGAATTTATGGTTATTTTAACCGCAGGTATTTTACTTGTTTCTATTCTGGAATTCGCCATACATAAGAAATAGCCGTCCTAACCCTCGGAAAGTTGCGGAACGGCTATCTCAATAGTCAACACCCAATATAACAGGATCGGGTAGAAAGTGTCTACCTTCCAGCTTTTCTGGTGAACATATTATATCTATTCTATATGATTTTGTCAATCAATAATAGAAAATGGAGCGAAAATCATTCAAGCGATCACTTACACTTTTAGCTTTTTCCATGCTGCTTACCATGCTCCTTGGAATATCTTTTCCAGTGAGAACCCAGGCAGCGTCTCCGGGAACATGGGTGCGAATCTGCCACAATAGGTACGGCGATCAGGTGGAAATTGGCGGATATTCCTATTACTATAACCATGAGCAAGGAAGCCCCCTTTTCCAGGTGTGCCGTCAGAATTGCCAGACCGGGGCGAACCAGGTGATCCTCGATTTTAAGCCGCAATATATAGGCGTTGCCACCTTCATCTATACCAATGGCAAATGCCTGATCTACCAGGATGACATAGGCTATGTCTACTGCAAAAATGCCGATGGAGCCGGTAAAGCGCGCAAAATCCTGGATCTCCATATATACAAAACCAAGAACAGCTTTACCACCATGATCCCCTATGGAAACAAAATCTTCTATAGCACCAGCAGCGGATACACCACCCATTACAAAATTTACAGTGTAAACATCACCGGCAAGGCCAATAAGAAGACGATCTCCAAATCCTACAATCTGGAATCCCCATCACCCCAGGTTCAGGACCGTTACTTTTACGTGTCTAATAAAAGGAATCAGGCTGCTGTCTTAGATGCCAAAACTGGCAAGATCCGGAAATTAAACAGCAGCGGAACTACTTCCACAGTTACCCGCATAGGAAATTACTGGTATTACGCCGTATCCACCCGTACCTTCTGGTACTACGTGAGCAAAAACGCTACATACTTGTAGCTATTATAAAACTTCCCATACCAAATGAATTTTTATTGTTGGTGTGGGAAGTCTTAAACAATTATTTTATCTCTTATTTTTCTAATTGAATTAATAAATCGTCTAGCATTACCTCAAAAAATTCTGCTGTTGGTTGTTCTTCTTTTTCTTTAATATTGATTAACTCAATTAAATCTTGGTCAGATAAGCACATAATTAATTTTCCATTTTCACGTAAACATCCTCTTGCTGCTGAAAGAGCATTCTTACTAGCTCCTTTTCTTGATATAATTATTGCAACACGTCTTAAAGCCTTTTCATATAAATACTTTTCTGTTGTGTATATTTCCTTTTGACTTATTTCTTTTTCATAGTTTTTGAATTCAAACACTATATATTTTGTATTAAAATAATTTTTAATTGTATCAAAAAAATCTTGATTTACACCATTTTTTATTTTACAACATAAGTCAAAACGATATAAGCCATTATTTGAAGACTCCTGAACTTTCCATAATCCCAGATATTCACCAAGCACATTTTTTAATATTTCTATACAAATGTCCTCATATTCTTTAGAACGTTCTCCCTTTCCAGGTTTGATAGCTAACAACTTGGACTTCCATGTACCTTCATTTTTTATATTCCTCTGTTCTTGAAATAAAGAATGACAAGGCTTTTCTAATTTCAAATCATCCACACTGTACGTTAGCAAAGAAATGAACTCATTCTTAATGTCCGGATATTCTTCAAACAACCAAAGTATATTACTTAAGGTCCAAATATGTATTTTATATTTTTCGAAATATTTTTCTATTATTTCTTTTGAAACAATATTCCCAACAACTAATATCAGATCTTCCTTAGCTTTTAAAGACACCAAGTATGCGCAAGCTCGCTCTATATTTTTTTCAATAGCATAATTACTATTATAAATTTTTAATTCAAAACAAATATCTTTTCCCTGCACATTGCATTCAAAATCCACACTCTTTCCAATTTTTACACTTTGACACTTTTTAAAAAGATATTTTCCAAATATATCAGCAAACACATCCTCCCTTACCGCATAAGACATTCGTAACAAATTTTCTTCTGTATTTCCTAGTTTTTTCGCTATCTGAGTTACGATTTCCACATTCGGGCTATACACCAATTGTCTATACATCCATGCCTTATTACTTATATCAAGATTAAAACTATCTGGAATCGCCTTCAATCTTGCAAATTCCCGATGGGTTATTTTTCTAATGACTCCATTGTTACATATCAATGGAATTTTTCGTAAATTTGTATCTGCTAAATCAGCCTCTACATATTGATTTTTTTCCCAGCACAAAAATGTATTTTTTCTAATTTTCTTGTCAATCTGCTCAGAATTGACTTTATAATAATACCCATCCACCTCATCACTTTCTAATATTTCATTTATCGAACATATACTTTGTTCTTCAAAATCAGGAAATTTCAACTCACATTCTGATGAATCTCTAGTACCTATAAGATAAACACAAGCTTCCTTAATAGGTAATCCAGTAGAATTCTCGGTACATATAATTTTATAACTATAATTATAACCTTCAGCCTTTAAATAGTCTAATAATGCTTTAAAAGGCTTTAATCTAGCATAACCACACGGAACAAGAAAGAAAACCTTTTTTGGCTGTTTAAATTCGACAACTGCCTTTACCGCATTTCTAAAATGATATGTTTTCCCCATACCTGCACTCGTAAAAGAAAATCCTCTACGAAAATCACATGCTAAGATATCCATATCAGGTATTTCTTCAAAATTATTATAATCAAGCTCCCCTATTTTATATGTTTTATCCTTTGCATTGTTTTCATAAAGATCTCTAGCTCTTTCATCATGTTCATAAGCAGCCACAACTTTACAACTGGCATTTTCAAATCCCATTGCCATTGCACCAATTCCTGCCCCCAATATTACAACCCTGTTTTCCCTAATTTCCATAAATTCATCCTTCTGTACAATACTATAAATTTGAAAAACCGATTGATTTTTCACGACCAATCGGCTATGTATCATTGTGCAACTAAACTAACTTCAATGCAATTTCTTTTATTTTCGCTTCGATATTCTTCATATTATCTGACCACTGATTTTCTTTTATAAAATAGTCTTTTATTTGAAGATAACTTGATTATATCTTACAAACTCCTTCTCCGCAAGGTTTACTATAGGTTGCATTACAGGTTATCAGTTAGATTGCGATCAATAACTTTACTTTCAAAAAACTCCCCACCGATCATTCAGTGGAGAGTTTCTCAATTCCAGTAATCTTTATTTCGCAACAAAGTTTACGATCTTATTCGGTACATAAATCTCTTTTACAAGAGTCTTTCCTTCCAGGAAGGAAGCTACTCTCTCGTCCTTCTTCGCCAGCTCAAGAGCTTCCTCTTTCGCACAGCCGTTCGGGATTACGATGGTTCCACGAACCTTACCGTTGACCTGGACACCGATTTCTATGGAGTCCTCTACAGTCTTGCTCTCTTCATATTCCGGCCACTGGGAAAGGGAAAGTAAGCCTTCTCCACCGATGGTCTCCCAGATTTCCTCGCAAAGATGAGGTGCAAACGGGCAAAGGAGCTTGATGAAAATCACAAGGTCATCCTTGCTGATCTTGCCAACTGCGTAAATCTCGTTGATGAGAGTCATCAGGCAGGCAATTGCAGTGTTGAACTTCATAGCCTCGATATCGGAGGATACCTTCTTGATTGCCTTATGGATCTTAACCTCCATATCCTTGGCTGCCGGCTCCTCTGTCATGATATCGGTCAGTCCTGCAACTCTCTCAAGGAAACGCTTGCAACCTCTTACGGAGCTGTCGTTCCACGGAGCAGCTGCGCCGTAGTCACCCATGAAGAGAACGTAGGTACGAAGTGCATCTGCACCATACTCATTTACAATGTCAAGCGGGTCAACAACGTTGCCCTTGGATTTACTCATCTTGTCGCCGTCTGAGCCAAGGATCATACCCTGTGCAGAACGTTTCGCATATGGCTCCGGAGTATTGACAATTCCCATGTCATACAGGAAATGATGCCAGAATCTGGAGTAGATCATATGTCTGGTTACATGCTCCATACCGCCGTTGTACCAGTCAACCGGCATCCAGTATTCCATCTTCTTGCGGTCTGCAAGAGCTTCTGTATTGTGTGGATCCACATAGCGAAGGAAATACCAGGAAGATCCAGCCCACTGTGGCATGGTATCTGTCTCTCTCTTGGCATCGCCGCCGCATTTCGGGCATTTGCAATTTACGAAGGAATCAATCTTTGCAAGTGGAGACTGTCCGTCCTCACCTGGCTGGAAATCCTTGATCTTCGGCAGACGAAGCGGAAGCTCCTCATATGGAACTGCTACATCACCGCACTGCGGACAATGAACGATCGGGATTGGCTCGCCCCAGTATCTCTGACGGTTAAATGCCCAGTCTTTCATCTTATACTGAACACCAGCTTTACCAATGCCCTTCTTCTCAAGCTCTTCCAGCATGCGCTTGATGGAATCCTTCTTATTTGTATAGCCATTCAGGAAATCGGAGTTGATCATCTCACCGTCACCTGTGTAGGCTTCTTTCTCAATATCGCCGCCCTTGATAACCTGGATAATGTCAATACCAAATTTCTTGGCGAAATCATAGTCTCTCTGGTCATGTGCCGGTACCGCCATGATCGCGCCGGTACCATATCCCATCATTACATAGTCTGCAATGTAGATCGGGATCTTCTTGCCATTTACAGGGTTTACGCCCTCAAGTCCCTGGATGCATACACCTGTTTTCTCTTTTACAAGCTGGGTTCTCTCGAACTCAGTCTTCTTCGCACACTCTTCACGGTAAGCCTTGATCGCATCCATGTTTGTGATGCGGTCAGCATACTTGTCGATCAGCGGATGCTCCGGTGCGATAACCATGAAGGTTACACCGAACAGGGTATCTGGTCTGGTGGTGTAAATCTGCAGTGTCTCATCAATTCCGTCAACTGCGAAGTTTACGAAAGCACCTGTAGATTTACCGATCCAGTTTACCTGCTGCTGCTTGATGTTCGCCGGATAGTCCACATCCTCCAGTCCCTCAAGAAGCTTGTCTGCATACTGGGTGATTCTTAAGTACCAGACATCCTTGGACTTCTGGATAACGTCGCTGTGGCAGATATCGCATTTGCCGCCCTGACTGTCCTCATTGGAAAGAACAACCTTACAGGATGGGCAATAGTTAACTAATGTCTTATCACGGAAAACAAGTCCGTTCTCAAACATTTTCAGGAAAATCCACTGGGTCCATTTATAGAAATCTTCCTGTGTGGTATCGATCACACGGCTCCAGTCAAAGGAGAATCCAACACTCTTCAGCTGATTAGTGAATTTCGCAATGTTCTGGTCTGTGATCTCACGGGGATGTGTATTCGTCTTAATCGCATAATTCTCAGTAGGAAGTCCGAATGCATCGAATCCGATGGGGAACAGTACATTGTATCCCTGCATTCTTCTCTTTCTGGAAAGTACCTCGATACTGGAATATGCCTTAATATGTCCAACGTGCATTCCCGCACCACTTGGGTATGGGAACTCTACAAGGCCGTAGAATTTCGGTTTATCACTTCCGTCAACAGCTTTAAATGCCTGCTGCTCTTCCCACTTTTTCTGCCATTTCGGCTCGATTTTCTTAAAATTGTGTTTCATTGATGGTTCCTCCACATTTATTGTGCCTGTCATAACTGTTCAATGCCTTCACAGTTATTGCCTATCATAACTGTTTAATACCTTCACAGCTATTGCCTGTCAACAAAATAACCGTCGGCTGATCTGCCTGTTTATCGCGCAGATCAGGCACGTTATTTTGCAAAAATCCTTTTACCATTCTAATCCAACATAGTGGTTTTGTCAACGAGAAACCGCCTCTATTGCGGCCTGAAGCTGATTATCCTCGTCATGGGTATAATCCGTCCGGTTTAAAAGGCTGGCATCCAGTTTTACCTCCACATCCGGTGTGATTCCCACCTTGTGGATATCATTGCCCTTGGGGGTAAAATATTTCGCTGTAGTCAGCTTCACCGCACTTCCATCAGAGAGCTGGCGGATGCTCTGAACGATTCCCTTTCCATAAGTGGTGGTTCCCACAATCGTTCCAATCTCATAATCCTTCACTGCCCCGGCAAAAATCTCTGATGCACTGGCGCTGTTCTCATTTACCAGCACTGCCAGAGGAATGTCGATCGGGGTGTCTCCGTCACACTTCATCTCCTGTTTTTCCCCATATTTGTCCTCTGTATACACGATCAGTCCTTCGGGCAGAATCTGGCGCAACACATCGCACACAGAAGAAAGCACCCCACCTGGATTGTCACGAAGATCCACGATCAGCTTCTCCATGCCTTTTGCCTGAAGATCTTTGTAAGCATCCTCAAACTGCTGGGGTGTCACCATGGTAAACTCTGTAATTCGCAAATACCCTATAGAATCCTCCAGCATTTCATAAGAAACAGTGGGCAGCTCCACATCGCTCAAAGTCACTGTAATTTCTTCCGGTTCATCTGCCTCCTGGTGATAAACGGTCAGGATAGAAGTACCGTCCTCCTTTTCCCGTATCATCTTTGAGACCTCAGCAGGCGTCATTTCCGTTACATCCGTTCCGTTCACAGCCGTGATCACATCATTCGCCTTCAGCCCGGCCTCATCTGCCGGACTGCCCTCATAACAGTCCACCACCAGAATACCGCCCTCCGTATTCTGGGTAATGCTCACGCCGATTCCAGAGTAAGAGCCCTCCGTATCTCTCATCTCCTCCTCGTATTCTTCCTCCGTATAATATCTGGAATACGGATCCCCCAGCCCATAAAGAAGCCCGGTATAAATCCCCTCCTTCAGCGAATCCTCATCCACATCTTCCAGATAATTCTGATCTATAATATCTTCCAGATACTTAATCTTTTGCGTAACCGCCACATCCGACAGCACTGTACTTCCTGCACGACCCACTTTCTGGAGACCAACATATCCTCCCCCCAGTACCAGAGATGCACACAGCACTCCGGTTACAGCGCCCTTTATAAATTGTTTATCTGCCATTTATAGTTCTCCTCATTTTCGCAATATAAGTTCTATCCAGTTACCTGCCAGCTCACCGGAACGTTGCACCAACTTGCGTGGAATATCATTTACCCAAATGCGTCCGCCCTGAATACCCTCTCTGTCTCTTTATACAAAAGGACTGCCAGATCTCTCCAGCAGTCCCCATATCCTCTTCTCATATTCTGGCGGAATGCGAATAACCGCCCTTATTGTAAAACAGAATTCTCACACCTTCAAGTGTTTTCTTGTAGTAATAAAGCTTCCCACAAGACCGATTCCAATTCCCAGTGCCAGCGCCACCGGAACCAATGTCTGGTAGATCTGTCCAACCGGAATGAAATCTACAACACCCAGAAGTACGCTGAACTTGGTATATACATAGGTTACCACATTATTGTAACAGAAATACAAAATGATCAGTGGAATTCCCGCACCGATCAGTCCCAGGATCATACCCTCCAGAAGGAACGGCGCACGTACAAAACTATCGGTAGCACCAATATATTTCATAATTCCGATCTCGTCCTTACGAACTGTAATACCAACGGAAATGGTATTACTGATCAGGAAAACAGCGATCAGCAGCAGGATCACGATCACAGCCACAGATACATAGGAAACAATACGGTTAATGGAACCAAGAGTCTTGGCAGCCTGCTCAGACTGATTGACCTCTCGTACATTATCCAGTGTCTTGATGTAGGCAACCAGCTCAGACTGTTTCTCAATGTTGTTCATGTACACACGGTAGTTAGATGAGTTTGCCAGCGGGTTATCATCCTTGAAACCGTCTGCTGCCTCAGAGTCATCACCGAAATATTCCTGCTTCATCTTCTCCCAGGCTTCATCACCGGACTCAAATTCAATCTTGGAAACCTCCGGGCGCTGCCTGATCAGTTCTCCAACTGCATCCATCTGCTCCTGTGTGGTTCCTTCATTAAAAAGCACTGTGATCGGCACATCTTCCTCAACCTTATGTGCCAGCGTATTCACATTATTTACAATGGAAAAGAAAATTCCGAAAAGAAAAATACATGCTGCCATCGTAATAATAGAAGCAATGGAAAACATGAAATTTCTTTTGATGTTCTTGATACCCTGCTTCAGAGTATACCAGATGGTACTAGGCCTCATAATATTCTCCCTCTTTCTCGTCGCTGATGATCACTCCATTATGCATGGTCAGTACACGCTTCTTCATGGAATTGACAATCTCTTTATTGTGGGTTACTACCAGAACGGTGGTTCCACGCTGGTTGATCTCCTCAAGGAGCTTCATGATCTCCTCGGATGTCTTCGGGTCAAGATTACCAGTAGGCTCGTCTGCAAGAAGGATGTCCGGACGGTTTACAATCGCCCTGGCAAGAGCAACTCTCTGCTGCTCTCCACCAGACAGCTCGTCCGGGTATGCCTTGTATTTCCCTGCAAGTCCAACCTCCTGAAGTACCTCCGGAACTCTCTTGCGGATAACTCTGGTAGGACGGTTCACAACACGCTGGGCAAAAGCTACATTCTCATACACATCCCTGTCCTTCAGAAGACGGAAGTCCTGGAATACAACACCAAGCTTACGGCGGTATTTGGCCACACGGCGGTGCTTCATCCCCTCAAGCTTCTCTCCGCTTACGATAATCGTACCGGATGTGGAATCCAGTTCCTTCAAAAGCAGTTTGATCAGCGTGGATTTACCAGAACCGCTGTTTCCTACTATAAATACGAATTCACCTTTATCTACATGGAGATTGGCGTGATTCACTGCCGGCAGTCCCGGTCCATAGGACTTGCTCACATCTATCAGATCAATCATGATATCCTCCTAAATTTTTCATATAAAAATTCAATTCAGCAGTTTGCTTAATTTTTATGTAACATTATTGTAATATATGTCTGATGAAAATGCAACCTTATTTTTCCCGAAAGCATAAGCATTACCGGTTACTGGTTACTGTGAACTTCGTTCACAAAAAACGCCTCGCGGAATGTTACCAGTGAACAGTAACCATTACCGTTCTATCGTTATCATATCTTCTTCCATACACAGTAACATGCCATCTTTCCAGCTTCATTTTCAGGCAGTACTTTATTATAACAGAGAAAACTAAGAACGCAATAGATTTCACAAAGGAAACACAAAGCAGATCCAGAAATATTTCCAAATACCACGTTCAGAGTTCTCATACTGATAAATCACAAGAAATAAAATATGCCTGCCACAAACAAATGCAGCAGGCACAGAAATTACAAATATGAAAATTAATACTCCAGAGTCTCCATATACTTCATGTATCTTACAACCATCAACGCGATCTTGAATGTGATCGCATCCTCGAATACACGAAGGTCAAGTCCGGTGCTCTTCTGGAGCTTGTCCAGACGATAAACCAGAGTATTACGGTGAATGTAAAGCTGTCTGGAGGTCTCGGATACATTCAGGCTGTTCTCGAAGAACTTGTCGATGGTGACCAGAGTCTCCTCGTCAAAATCATCCGGGGACTTGCCGCCGAAGATCTCCTTAATAAACATCTTGCACAGCGGGATCGGAAGCTGATAGATCAGACGACCAATTCCAAGAGAGCTGTAAGCAATAACATCCTTCTCAGGTGAGAAAATCTTGCCTACATCAAGAGCCATTCTGGCTTCCTTGTAGGAACGGGAAACTTCCTTCAGCTCGCTTACGATCGTTCCGTATGCAATATGTGTAGTATTCTCTTTCTCAAGTCCTAAGGTATCAAGGATGGTCTGGGCAAGCTTGTCCATCTCCTCGTATCCTTCATTCTCCTCAAGCTCCTTGACAATGATAATGCTCTTCTCATCAACAGCTGTGATAAAGTCCTTGCTCTTGCCGCCGAACAGACTCTTCACGCTCTCCATGGAGCTGTGCTCTCTCTCCTGCTCAAGCTCCAGGATCATAACCACCCGTCGAACGTCAGCATCAATATGAAGCTTCTTCGCACGATTATAAATATCTACCAGAAGCAGGTTATCAAGAAGCAGGTTCTTAATGAAGCTGTCCTTGTCAAAACGCTCCTTATATGCAACGATCAGGCTCTGGATCTGGAAAGCGGCAAGCTTTCCTACCATATAAGTATCTTCATCTTCTCCGTGGGCGACCAGAATGTATTCCAGCTGGTAATCATCACAGACCTTGAAATACTGATAACCTTTCACAAGCTGGCTGGCAGCCTGGGATTCCACAAATGCCTGAATATCCTGTGGCTGAATCTCAAATTCACTGTAGGTGGACGCCAGTGTCTTGCCATCTGTGTCAATAATGCAAAACTCCGTCCTGGATATCTCCCTGAGCCCCTCAAGTGTATTCTGCAGTACCTGATTTGATATCATTACCCTTCCGTCCCTTCTTGTAAATTATAGGGCTACTGGTCTCACAGCTGTCAATGTATTCCAGGATAGTGAAAACATTGTCAAAGAGAGCAGTAACATTATATGTTCGCCGGTATAACCGGCATGAATCGCTGTCCATTAGTGCCAAAATTCGCGGTCTCAAATCTGTAATATTGCACAAAACCTCAGACAGTCTTAGGAAAATCTACTGATTCCAAAAATTCATGAACCTATTTTAATACAAAATCACCAAAAAAGGAAGAGGAAAGTAGAAAAAATTTACAAATTTCCAGCAAATTTTTTTAACTTTTTCTATATCACTCCAATTTCAAGCCCTATTTTCCCCTTTTTTTGCGGTGCGCAGAAGGCTTTGGTAAAGTTTTTCTTTTTACTTACGTTCAATAAATCCCTCACCATGGACTTCACGCACGTCAGACACGATCACAAAAGCATCCGGGTCAATATGGTCTACCAGCTCTTTCAATGCCACGATCTCCTTGCGTCCCACAACGCAGTAAAGAAGCAGCTTGTCCTGGCCGGAGTACATTCCCTTTCCGTGGACTCCGGTCACGCCGCGATCCAGTTTGTCCATGATTTCTCTGGAAATCTCATCAGGCTTGCTGGTAATGATATACGCCTGTTTGGAAAATTTCAGACCTTCGATCAAGCTGTCAGATACCTTTGTTACAAGATAAACGGCGATGATGGCATAAAGTGCTTTCTGCACACCGAACACATACATACCTACAAGTACAATGGCTCCGTCAATAAACTGCATAATCTGGGCAATGGAGTAATGGCGGAGCTTCCGCTGCAGCAGTGCCGCCATCATGTCTGTGCCCCCGGTAGTTCCTCTTCCAAGAAACACAAGTCCGATTCCAATCCCCTGGATTACACCACCATAAACGGCTGCCAGCAAAAGATCATTTCCTGCAATATCAAATGCCGGAAGAACCGCCAGCCAGAATGACAGGCAGATTTCTCCCACCAGTGCCCTTTTCACAAACTGGAATCCACTGAGCTTCATTCCGATCAGAAACAGCGGGATATTCAGACTTAAGTTCGTGATCCACAGCGGGATGCCTCCCGGCACGACTCCCTCCGTCCACTCTTTTACCAGGATCGCAATACCGGAAAAGCCTCCGGTTACCATACCGGACATATCGAAAACACTGTTTATGGCAGTTGCCATAAGGGCTGTACCCACAATGATCATCAGGTAGTCCAGGAAGGCAGCTTTTTTGTTATTTTGGAACATGGCGTTACCTCCGTATTCTGCTTTCTTATTCATCATCCTCCAATTGCTTTGTAAGATATCTTCCAACGATTTTGGAAAATCCGGTAATATTCCGGATATATGCAAAATCCTTTCCAAAAATCTTCTTCTCCGTCGCCAGATCTTTCTCTTCCCCGGCGAAAACACCCAGCACGCTCACTCCCTGGCTGCGCAGCTTACGGATCTGGGCTGCAGTGTCAGTAATTGCGTACTTCCCATGATACGGTGCCGGATTCTTCGCATTGGGACGATTGACAATAACATCGTAAGGACGTCCATCACTGAGAATGATCAGAATCTTTTTCTCTTCCTCCCGGTTCAGCAGGCCGTATCCTGCTGCCCGGATGGCAAGTCCGTCACGGTTGTTGGATGATGTTACATAGTTAAATATATTTTCATTTGCACTTCTTGGGTCGTCATATTCTCTGAAGCGGTGGAGAATGGTATAATCCCAGAAAGTGCAGTAGCTCATCACTCTGTGGGGCAGCTCTGCATTGCTAAGTGCCTCGCTGATAATGTAGGCCTGCAGCGCTACCTCGCCCTGGCGGCTCATCTGGGAACCACTGGCATCGATCAGCACATCTACCACAAAATCAGAAGAATCTCCCTTCAATTCCCGCCTAAAAACCTGTGCATCACTGCTTCTTCCAAGCCGCCACAGCCTTGATGGAACAATCATTCCTCTGTCTGAAAGAATCTCCTGATTTTCACTTTTGATGACCAGTGACTTTTTCAGCATTTCTGTGAGAAGGGAGATATTCCGCTTCACAATGCGGTGTTTGTCATGATAAAGCCAGATATTCTTATTTTTCAACCTTTTTGCATATTCATACTGGTAATTTCGTTTTACCGGACTTTTCAGAATTCCCTCAGTAAAATACAGGCTGCAGTCGCTGTGGATGTCACGGCACATCAGCTGGTTTATCCGCTTCTCTTCCAGCTCGCTCAGATAAGTTTTTCCAAAATTCAGTTCTACATAGGTGTGGGCTTTTTCCAAAGCCTCCGGAGGCAGAACTGTAATTTTCTGCTTCGACTGCCGTTCCTCTTCCATCTCCCGGGTGACATCCGCATTCTCCATGCCCGCCACATTGGAGGTAAGCTGCTCCATATAGCTTTCCAGTGCGTCCTCATACATTTCTTCGGAAAGATAGTCGTGCCAGTCGAACTCCGTCAGATCCTCCATAGTGACAGCAAGCACCTGCTCAAGGGTTGCCTTTTTGGAAAAATCGGGGTCAGCGACTTCATTGTATACAGTGTCTATAATGCGGATTAAAGACATTGTATCCGCAGTCTCTGCTGCACTGGAAATCAGATCAATATAGTGATAGATTCCTTTATGTTTTCTATCTTTTTGTTCTTTTTCTGTTATATTTGTTATGGTTTTGTTTGATGCATCCGCATTTTTCCCTCTGTCAATCCGCCTTCTCAGCAGATTCACTCTCAGATAGCCCAGCTTATCTGCTGCCGACGGCATAGTCTCATATTCCTGATCCAGTATGTCCTCGCAGGCTTTCCTCTGCATCTCCCAGATCCCAGGGCGCTGTTCACAGATCCGTTCTCCGATGGCTTCTTCAATACAGAGCTGCGAAACAAAGGTAAGCGCAGCTTCATCCGCGCCCATGAAGATTTTTTTCACCAGATACATTCCCAGAAAATCTTTATCGAAGAATTTCGCCAATGCGCCCTGCTTAATTCCATCATACAATGCAATATCCTTTGACCTGAGGAACAGGGAAACATCCGGCTTCATCTGCTGGGTGTAGTCCCCGCTGATGGTCCAGAGCAGATTTCGGATGCGGTTTTCCAGCTCTAATTGATAATCCTGGATATTCAGTTCTTCACAGTTATCCTCTCTTACCGGAAATCTTTCGTTCTCCTCCGATGCATGTACTTCCACTGAAAATTTTTCTGATTTCTTATTACCAACTGCAATTTTAATTTTTTCTTTCCCAATAGCTGATTTCTTAAAAAATTCCTCTGCATCTTCAAGATCAACTAATTTGGCAGAAATCCCTAAAGATTCGTTTTCCTTATTCTCCATAAACATCTTCCCGTGTCCAGCTCTGTGGAATTCTGGTTCGCACCACATCCTCCACGATTTCCTTCTCAAACACATCAAATGTTTTATTCACAATGCCCATGCGTACCGCCTGCCATGGGGAAAGCCCGGTACGCACGATCTTCATGGCAGCAAGCAGGCCGCGAAGATCCAGCGGCTTTGTGGAAATCTCACTGTTCATGGATTTCTGCTGCAGATCCAGAAATACTCCCATAAACTGCTCCACAGCCTCTTTCTTTGCATCCGGGAACATCCTGTTGAAAATAAATCCAAGCGTTTCCTCATTCTGTGCCGGCATGTCGATTACCAGAAAACGGGAAACCAGAGCCTCATTCAGCTCCTTGGTTCCGGCATACCCGTAATTCATGGTTCCAATAAATCTTGCCGCCGGGTGAAGGTCTATTTTGTCATATCCTGGCACATCAATGGACCGGCGGTAATCCAACGTAGCGTGAAGTACAGAAACCGCATCATTCTTCGCCATATTGATTTCATCCAGAATACCGAATCCGCCCTCCTCTGCGCACTGGTAAATGCTTCCCTTGCGCAGCTTCACCTGATTATCCACGAAAGTATCTGTTCCAATCAGGTCACCGCTGTTTGTATTCACATGGAAGGACACGTTATACACCGGTCTCCCGAAAATATATGCCAGATTCTCTGCCAGCACATTCTTTCCCGTAGCCTTCGGTCCTGCCAGAAGCAGATTCTCCTGCTCCAGCACCGCTGCCATGGCCATCTCCAATGTTTCCTTCCCATAAAATGGCAGCGCCGGCTTTATCCGTCTATGCTTCGCTTCCTCTGAAACGCCATATTCCTGTCGAAACTCTTCCGCCGCCTTAATAAGCGCCGCACTGACGCCTTGTTCCTCTAAAAAATCAAATTCACTCATCTTTTTCCTGCTTTCACTTTACCTCTTTAATAGAAAAGAGGACTGCGGCTGCAGTCCTCCTGATCACTTTACGGCTCAAACACCAGATCTCCATAAGATGGCATCGGCCACATATCTTTATCCACTAACATTTCCAGTTCGTCAACCGGCTCTCTTAATTTCTCCATTGCCGGAACCAGTTTCTCTCTGCAGAACACTGCTCTGTCACGTCCTTCCGGATGCGTCTCGATCTGATCTACCAGCTTGCTCAGCTTATTCATGGTACTGTTCACTTCTTTCAGAAGCTTGCTTGCTTTCTTCAGAAGATCCATCTGAACGCTCACGTCAATTGGTCCAACTGCCTTCACCTGATTGATGGACTCTGCCAGTACAGTTGTATACTTGATAACTGCCGGAATGATCTGCTTGGTTGCCATGTCCACCATGGTTTTCGCTTCGATGTTAATTGCTTTCGCATAAATCTCATACTGGATCTCCGCTCTGGACTCCAGCTCAGTCTTTGTAAATACTCCAAATTCTCCAAACAGTTCTACCGCCTTAGCTGTAGTAAGTGCCGGAATGGCATCTACCATAGATGGCAGAACAGGAAGTCCGCGGCGGCGTGCCTCTTTTTCCCATTCAGGAGCGTAGCCATTGCCGTTAAATACGATTCTCTGATGCTGGGTAGCATATTCCTTGATCAGATCATGGACTGCCAGATCAAAGTCTTCTGCGCTCTCCAGAACATCGCAGGCTTCCTTAAACGCCTCAGCAGTAATGGTATTCAGCACCACATTGCATGCGGAAATGGAATCCTTGGAACCAACCATACGAAACTCGAATTTATTGCCGGTAAAAGCAAAGGGTGAAGTACGGTTACGGTCTGTAGCATCCTTCATGAAATCCGGAAGCGTCTTAACGCCTGTATCCATTTTCTCCCCGGTCTTACTTCTTGTAGCAGTACCAGTGCTGATCAGCTGCTCCAGCACATCCTCAAGCTGCTCTCCAAGGAAAACCGAAATAACAGCTGGCGGAGCCTCATGACCGCCAAGGCGCTTGTCATTTCCAACATCTGCAGCGGACTCACGAAGAAGATCTGCATGCTTGTCAACTGCTTTCAGGATACAGGTCAGAACCAGAAGGAACTGAATGTTCTCATGTGGTGTCTTACCCGGTTCCAGAAGATTAATTCCGTCATCAGTAGTCAGGGACCAGTTATTGTGCTTACCGGAACCATTCAAGCCTGCAAAAGGTTTCTCGTGAAGCAGACAGCGCATGCCGTGACGGCTTGCCACCTTTTTCAGGATACGCATCATGATCTGGTTGTGATCTGCTGCAATATTAACAGGTGCATAGATCGGCGCAAGCTCATGCTGTGCCGGTGCAACCTCATTGTGCTGGGTCTTGGCTGTAACTCCCAGCTTCCAGCACTCTTCATTTACTTCTTTCATATATGCGGAAACTCTCTGACGGATGGTTCCGAAATAATGGTCATCCATCTCCTGTCCTTTCGGAGGCATGGCTCCGAAAAGAGTGCGTCCGGTGTAAACCAGATCCTTTCTCTGCATATATTTCTCTTTATCAACAAGGAAATACTCCTGCTCTGCACCAACAGATGGTGTCACCCGTTTGGAGGTCGTATTTCCGAAAAGTCTGAGAAGTCTTAATGCCTGTGTATTGATGGCTTCCATAGAACGAAGAAGCGGTGTCTTCTGATCCAGCGCTTCTCCTGTATAGGAACAGAAAGCGGTAGGAATGCATAAGGTTCCACCTGCTGCATCATGTCTTACAAAAGCCGGTGAGGTACAATCCCATGTTGTATAGCCTCTTGCCTCAAAGGTGGCACGAAGTCCGCCAGATGGAAAAGAAGATGCATCCGGCTCTCCCTTGATCAGCTCTTTACCGGAAAAGCTCTGAAGGACTTTTCCATTCTCCATAGGTGCGGTGATAAATGCATCGTGCTTCTCTGCAGTTACGCCTGTAAGGGGCTGAAACCAGTGACTGTAATGAGTGGCACCCTTCTCGATGGCCCATTCCTTCATCTCGTGGGCAACCACATCTGCAACCTCCATGGAAAGCTCCTTGCCCTCTTCAATGGTTTTCTTCAGTTCTTTGTAAACCTTCTTCGGCAGACGGTCCTGCATGACGGAATCATTGAATACATCACATCCGAATAATTCCTTCACATTAACATAATCTCCCATTGTTCCTCTCCTCTCGTTCATCTCGCTGCTTATTTCCCCAGGCTGCCATTTATCTGCGGTACCTTCTCTCCATAAACAACGATTCATCACACATTACTGGTTCTTATTTTTTCACATGTAAGCACTCAATGCTTTCACAGGTGCAAGGCAAAAAACGCGCAAAAATTCTCTCTGGTGATACCAGCCGGTCTCACCCTGTTTACTTGTCGCTCTTCAGACAAAGGTTCAGTGCCTGCTGCAGGTTCTCAATCTCTACCAGCCTTGGGCTTCCGCCGTATTCTCCGTCCAGCGTCCATGCTACTTCTTCCTCTGCTTCAACTGTAAGCTTCCGTGCCTTGAAAGAATAGATCAGGTCAGAATTGTCCTCCATGTTGAGAAGATTCCGGACAATCTCCTGCATTTCCAGCGGGTTCTTAGGCTGTACGATCAAAGTGACCTCAAAAAGGCCGTCGTTCATATCCACATCCTTGGTCAGGTTCTTAAATCCGCCCACAGACCTGGAATTGGTGATCATTCCGTAGATAAAATTATCTTCGATCACACCATTCTCTGTTGTCACTTTCATATGGTAAGCCTTGATATCCAGAAGTCTCTTGGCACCTTCCAGGACATAAGCAAGATGGCCCAGAATGTTCTTCAGATCCTGACTTGTCTCATAAGACACATCTGTAAAAAGACCAAAAGCAGCTACATAGGCAAAAGTCTGGCTGTTAAATCTGCCTACGTCGCATCTGTAAATCTCTTCCTTCATGATCATAGATGCCGCATCCAGCATATTTTTCGGCATAAAAAGGCTGTTGGCAAAGTCATTGGTGCTTCCTGCCGGTATGTATCCGACCGGAACCTTGCTTCCCACCTCGGTAATTCCTGTAACCACTTCATCCAGCGTGCCGTCACCGCCGCTGCAGACGATCAGATCCACCTTGTCTGCATATTTCTTCACCTGTTCATAGGCATCCTTCGGGGCCTGAGTTGCGCGGATGATCACCTCATAACCGCCTTTATTAAAGATATCTACTATATCCATCAGAGATGTCTTGATCTTGCCCTTCCCTGCTTTGGGATTAAAAATAAATACCAGTTTTTTCTCCAACTTCATTCCTCTTTTTCATTACCATTTATTTTACACATAAAATTAATTCACATATGATACTATAAAAAAAAGAGGGCAAAATGTCAACGCTTTTGCCTTCTTTTATAGTCTTTTTAGAATTAAAACAAGCTAAATTTTTTTGGTCTGTTCTGCTTATTTTTGGAAAAACTGAAGCATTTCTTTTCCATTTTTTATATTCTTCCTGCTTAAGCCTCACGCACAGCGTCTTTCATAGACTTTACATAATCCTTTACATATGGGACGCAGTTTTCTCCATGTGCGGCACAAATTTTCACAATGGCGGAGCCTACAATCGCACCGTCAGACTGGGCAGCCATTTTCTTTGCCTGCTCCGGGGTGGAGATGCCGAAGCCTACTGCACAGGGAATGTCCTTTGCAGCTTTTACCAGCTTCACCATCGCTCCGATATCGGTGGTGATCTGGGTTCTGGTTCCGGTTACGCCAAGGGAGGAAACGCAGTATACGAAGCCATTTGCCTCTTTTGCAATCCGGGTGATCCGGTCGTGGGATGTGGGGGCGATCAGGGAAATCAGCTCCAGACCATACTGTTTGCAGACCACGTCGAACTCCTCTTTTTCCTCAAAAGGTACATCAGGAAGAATCAGTCCATCCATTCCAATTTCTGCTGCTTTCCTGATGAAACGCTCTGTTCCATAGGAAAAAACAACGTTTGCGTAAGTCATAAATACCATTGGGATACTGGTTTTTTTACGGATTTTTACCACCATGTCAAAGATCTTGTCTGTGGTTACTCCGCCGCTCAGTGCACGCACATTGGCTTCCTGGATCACAGGACCTTCTGCTGTCGGGTCGGAAAACGGGATTCCAAGCTCAATAAGGTCTGCGCCTGCTTCCTCCATTGCATAGACAAGCTGCTCGGTGATCTCCAGAGATGGATCTCCGCAGGTGATAAATGGGATAAATGCTTTTCCTTTTGCAAATGCTTCTGAAATTCGGTTACTCATGGATATCCTCCCCTCTGTATCTTGCGATTGCTGCACAGTCTTTGTCACCCCTGCCGGAAATGGTAATGACTACGCACTGATCCTTGCCCATCTGCGGCACGATTTTTCTTGCATAGGCAACAGCGTGGGCGCTTTCAATGGCAGGAATGATTCCTTCTGTTTTGGAAAGATATTCAAAGGCTTCTACTGCTTCTTCATCTGTTACAGGTACATACTGGGCACGGCCAGTGTCGTAAAGGTGGGCATGCTCCGGTCCGATTCCCGGATAATCCAGTCCTGCGGAAATAGAGTAAACCGGCGCGATCTGTCCGTACTCGTCCTGGCAGAAATAGGATTTCATTCCATGGAAGATTCCAAGTCTGCCAGTGGCAATGGTGGCTGCGGTCTCTGCAGTATTTACGCCGCGGCCTGCTGCCTCGCAGCCGATCAGCTGTACATCTTTGTCTTCAATAAAGTGGTAAAAGGTTCCGATGGCATTGGAGCCGCCGCCTACACAGGCAAGGACTGCATCTGGAAGCCTGCCTTCTTTTTCCAGCATCTGTTCTTTGATTTCTTTGGAGATAACTGCCTGGAAATCGCGGACAATGGTTGGGAAAGGGTGAGGGCCCATAACGGAGCCCAGTACATAATGGGTATCTGCTATACGTTTTGTCCATTCACGCATGGTCTCGGATACGGCATCTTTCAGGGTGGCAGTTCCAGAGGTTACAGGATGAACTTTTGCTCCAAGGAGACGCATCTTATATACATTTAATGCCTGGCGCTCGGTGTCTTCTTTTCCCATGAATACTTCGCATTCCATTCCCATAAGGGCTGCTGCTGTGGCTGTGGCTACACCGTGCTGTCCAGCTCCTGTTTCCGCGATGACACGGGTTTTGCCCATTTTTTTTGCAAGAAGCACCTGACCTAAGACGTTGTTGATCTTGTGGGCACCGGTGTGGTTTAAGTCTTCTCTTTTTAAATAAACCTTTGCGCCGCCAAGGTCTTCGGTCATGTGGGCTGCGTAGTAAAGGCGGGATGGTCTTCCTGCGTATTCATTTAAAAGTTCTGTAAGCTCCCGGTTGAATTCCGGATCGTCTTTATAGTGGTTGTAGGCTTCTTCCAGTTCGATCACCGCGTTCATCAGGGTTTCGGGAATATACTGGCCGCCGTGGATTCCAAATCTTCCGTTTGACATAGTGTTGGTTCCTTTCGTTTCGCTGTTTTGTATATGAATTACTTTCTTCACTCTTCACTCTAAATCTGCTTCTCGCTCTTTTCTGTATGCTTCCAGTGTATTAATCTGCTTCAGCATACGGGCAATCTGCTGGATTTTCGCCCGGTCTTTTCTTCCATCGTTTTCCAGGCTGCTGCTCAGGTCTACAGCCCATGGGTGTAAGGTTCCGATGGCGCTGCGGAGGTTTTCGGGACCGATTCCTCCGGCAAGAAAGAATGGGCGGCGGACTGGGGGAACCAGGGTCCAATCGAAAGGTTCGCCGGTTCCTCCTGCTCCCTGGTCTAAGAGGATGTAGTCGGCAGGGCTTCGAAGGGCCCGCTGAACATCTTCGGGTGTTTTTATGGAAAAGGCCTTGATGACAGGCTTTCCGGTCATATTCTGGATTTTTTCGATGTAGTCTTCGTCTTCATCCCCGTGAAGCTGGGCTGCCCATAGGGTGCCATCTCTTAATAAGGAAATGGGGAGTTCCGGGGCAGCGTTTACGAATACGCCTACAGGAAGGATTTCCTTGTCCAGTCCCTTAACCAGGACTTTGACCCGTTCTGCCGTAAGGCTTCGTCTTCTTCCTGGAACTTCAATTATGAATCCCGCAAAATCCGGTTTTGCTTCATTTACGATTTCAATATCCTCTTTGCAGGTCAGGCCGCAAATTTTTAATTTTGCCATACTGTTTCGTTCCTTTTCATTAATTTTTTTTCCAACTATTTTATCAGCACATTATACATCTCTGATTGCCAGAGCGTGTTTGAAAAAGGCTTTCTGCAAGATGTGCGTCACAATTTGTGG
>OLRA01000681.1_pt1 | contig 45395 bp, 45 predicted proteins | sample 1673011 | NCBI WGS metagenome assembly OLRA01 (sample SAMEA3136746, study PRJEB25190) | human gut metagenome | reverse complement strand
CATGCCCAACGGCACCTGGATAGTGGGCGAGATGGCCGAGGCTCCCAGGGCTGAGGGCTTTGAGTGGGGCATGACCGCTCTGCCCGCAGCTACCGAGGGCGGCGACCGCTACTCCTACACCTGGTTTGAGCAGGCATGGATTCCTGCCGGCGCTGAGAACTTCGATGCTGCCAAGCAGTTCATCGCCTTCCTGTACTCCGATACCGCCTGCGAGATCTTCGCCGCAGCCGGCGCCATCCAGCCCGTTCTGGGCATAGCCGACACCCTGGAAGGCGACAACCAGATGTTCTACTCCATCTATGATGACGGAGCCAAGGCCGCCATGGGCAGCTTTGCCTCCTACACTGCGGTGGCCGGTCTGGGCACTGTCCGCGAGGTGTTCCTGGATCCCGTCAACTCTCTGGTCAACGGCGAGATGACCGAAGAGCAGTGGATAGAGAACATCAAGACCGCTTCCGCTCAGATGCTGGCCAATATCCAGAGCTGAGAGAAAAGAGAATAAAAACCTAGACCGAGCAATTTTTGGGCGGCGAGCAGATTTCTGCCCGCCGCCCTTTATCACAAACCCCGTGCAATAAACCTGAAAGGAGCTGAAATATGCTGAAGAGCAAGGGCCGCAGCCGCTTTATATTTCTGTGCGTGGCGCCGGCCGTAATATTGTTTACAGTCTTCATGGTGGTGCCCACGCTGAACGTGTTTCGCATGTCACTGTTCGAGAGGGGGGCATACTCTCCCACAGAGACCTTTGTGGGCCTGAACAACTTTGAAGTGCTGTTTCAGGATGCCAAATTCATCCGTTCCATGCAGAACACCATTCTGCTCATAGTAGTGGTCACTATCATAACCTTCTTCTTTGCTCTGACCTTTGCGGCCATACTTACAAGAGAAAAAATTAAGGGACAGGACTTTTTCAGAGTCATATTTTACATACCCAACATACTTTCCATAGTGGTCATCTCCGGCATTTTCTCCGCCATCTACAAACCGGAGAACGGTATGCTCAACACACTGCTGTCCTTTTTTGCCGGTGAAACGGTACAGGTGCTGTGGAAGGATGCAAAGCTGGTAATGGTCAGCATCATAATAGCTATGGTTTGGCAGGCCATAGGCTATTACATGGTCATGTATATGGCCTCCATGTCCGCGGTATCTCTCAGCCTCTATGAGAGCGCCAGCCTGGATGGTGCGGGCCGCATTACCCAGTTTTTCCAGATAACAATACCCCTTATCTGGACAAACATCCGTACCACCCTCACCTTCTTTATAATCTCCAACATTAATATGGCATTCCTGTTTGTCAAGGCCATGACCTCCGGCGGGCCGGGAGGTGCCTCGGAAGTTGCTTTGAGCTTCATGTATAACCAAAAGGACGCAGGCCTCTACGGTTATTCCATGGCGGCAGGTGTGGTCATCTTCCTGTTCTCCTTTGCCCTGTCCGCACTGGTAAATCGGGCTACCAAGCGTACGCCCCTGGAATACTGAGGAGGTGCAAGAAACATGGGAAAAAATCAATCCGCCGAGCGCCTCTATAAGGTATTCATATATTTCGTGCTGATAATGCTGGCCGTGTGCATTATCGTGCCGGTGGCCTGGGTGTTCCTGGCCTCCATAAAACAAAACAGTGAATTTTACGGCAACCCCTGGGCCTTGCCCCAGGGCATCTATTGGCAAAACTTTGTAGATGCTTGGAATGCAGCCAGGATGGGCGAGTACATGATAAACTCCGTAATGGTCACGGCCATGGCCCTGGCCATACTTCTGGTGGTAGCCCTGCCAGCGGCTTACTGCCTGTCACGTTTCAAGTTCCGGGGCTGCAAATTCCTGAACACCGCTTTCATGGCAGGACTGTTCATAAACGTCAACTATATTGTGGTACCCATATTCCTGATGCTCCGGGACGGAGATGTGTGGCTGAAGAAAGTGCTGGGATCAGGCTTCCTGCTCAACAACCTTTTTGTGCTGGCTGTGGTGTATGCGGCGACGGCCCTGCCCTTTACCATATATCTGCTCAGCGGCTATTTTGCAACGCTGCCTCACGATTTTGAGGAGGCTGCCTATATTGACGGTGCGGGCTACGGTAAGGCCATGACAAGCATCATATTCCCCATGGCAAAGCCCTCCGTTATAACCATAATCCTCTTCAACTTCCTCTCCTTCTGGAATGAGTACATCATATCCATGACTTTGATGAGCTCTGCCCAGGCATCCCGGACCCTGCCGGTGGGACTGCTGAATCTGATGCAGGCCCAGCAGTCGGCCGCCCAGTACGGTATGATGTATGCCGGCCTTGTGATGGTAATGTTGCCCACATTGATACTGTACATATGTGTCCAGAAGAAGCTGACCCAGGGCATGACCGTGGGCGGACTGAAAGGTTAAGGTGAAAAAATGCAGAAATTTTGGAAAGAACATGTGGCTCTGCGCTTGACTTTAATTGCACTTTTCTTCATACTGGGCATTGCACTGGTAATATATGGATGGAAAATGACCGGAGAACTGTCCGGCCTGGGCATAATGGTAGGCGGAGTAGTGGCGCTGCTGGTGGCTGTGTTTATCTACAATGCACCCTTTGAAGATTAACAAGGAGTAGGCAAATGAGCGAAAGAAAAAGCGTGGGCCGTGTGACCATTCCAACCGATCTGGATGTGGTACCGGAAACTCTGGAAATAATGAAGCGCTGGGGCGCCGACGCCATCCGGGACTGCGACGGCACAGACTTCCCTAAAGAACTGCAGGGGCAGGACGCAAAAATCTACTCCACCTATTATACTACCCGTAAGGACAACGCCTGGGCAAAGGCTAATCCCGACGAGGTGCAGCAGTGCTACATAATGACCGGCTTCAATACCGCCTCCGAGGGAGAATTAAAAATCCCACTGATGAAGGGAATAAGTCCGGACCTGATGCAGGTAAACACCAGGGACGATATCAGGCGCTGGTGGGAGGTCATGGACAGGACCGAGGGCAGCGTCGTCCCTACGGACTGTTGGCGCTACGATGAATCCGAGGGCAGTGTGGTGATAGCCAGACCCAAGCCCTTCCATGACTACACCGTGGCTTTCCTGGCTTATCTTATCTGGGATCCTGTGCACATGTACAATGCCGTCACCAACAACTGGCAGAATTTCGAACGGCAGATCACCTTTGATGTGCGCCAGCCCAAGACCCACAAATACACCATGGAGCGGCTGCGCCGTTTCATAGCCGAGCACCCCTATGTGAACGTTATACGCTATACCACCTTCTTCCACCAGTTCACTCTGGTGTTTGACGAGCTGCGCCGGGAGAAGTATGTGGATTGGTACGGCTACTCCGCCTCCGTCTCCCCCTATATCCTTGAGCAGTTTGAGAAGGAAGTTGGCTATAAATTCCGGCCAGAGTACATCGTGGATCAGGGCTACTACAATAACCAGTACCGCATACCCAGCAAGGAATACAAGGATTTCCAGGCCTTCCAGCGCCGGGAGGTGGCAAAGCTGGCCAAGGAGATGGTGGACATTACCCACGAGCTGGGCCGGGAGGCCATGATGTTCCTGGGCGACCACTGGATAGGAACCGAGCCTTTCATGGACGAGTTCAAGTCCATAGGTCTGGACGCCGTTGTGGGCTCCGTGGGCAACGGCTCCACCCTGCGCCTCATCTCAGATATCCCCGGCGTCAAGTACACCGAGGGACGCTTCCTGCCCTACTTCTTCCCTGACACCTTCCATGAGGGTGGGGACCCGGTGAAGGAGGCCAAGGAGAACTGGGTCACTGCCCGCCGTGCTATCCTTCGTAAGCCTATAGACCGCATAGGCTACGGTGGATACCTGAAGCTGGCCATCCAGTTCCCGGAGTTCATCGACTATGTGGAGAGCGTGTGCAACGAATTCAGAGAACTATATGAGAACATCAAAGGCACTACCCCCTATTGCATCAAGACAGTGGCCGTGCTCAACAGCTGGGGCCGGGCCCGCTCCTGGGGCTGCCACATGGTGCATCACGCCCTGTATCAGAAGCAGAATTACTCCTACGCCGGAGTTATTGAGGCACTGTCCGGCGCACCATTCGACGTGAAGTTCATCTCTTTTGACGATATCCGCAAAGACCCCAAGCTGCTGGATAGCATCGACGTGCTCATCAACGTGGGGGACGGGGATACGGCCCACAGCGGCGGCGCCGAGTGGGAGGATGCGGCGGTGTCCTCGACGGTGAAGGCCTTCGTCCATCGGGGCGGCGGCTTCATCGGAGTGGGCGAACCCTCCGGCCACCAGTACCAGGGCCGCTACCTCCAGCTGGCAAATGTGCTGGGCGTGGAGAAAGAGACCGGCTTCACCCTGGGCTACGACAAGTATAACTGGGAGCAGCACCCCGACCACTTTATCCTTTCCGACTGCAAAGGAGAGGTGAATTTCGGCGAGGGCAAGAAGAGCATCTACGCCCTGGAAGGCACTGAGATACTGGTGCAGCGGGAGAAGGAAGTGCAGATGGCCGTAAACAGCTTCGGCTCCGGCCGCAGCGTGTATATCTCCGGCCTGCCCTACAGCTTTGAAAACAGCCGTATACTCTACCGGGCCATACTGTGGAGCACCCACGGGGAGGAGCTGCTGCACAAGTGGTTCTCTACCAACTATAATGTGGAAGTCCATGCCTTCGTAAAAAACAGTAAGTACTGCGTGGTTAACAACACATATGAGCCCCAGGACACTATCGTCTATACCGACGGCGGCAGCTTCCCGCTGCACCTGGAGGCCAACGAGATCCGCTGGTACAGCATCTGAGAATCTGAAAAAAAATATCGCAGCCGCCCAAAGACGGCTGCGATATTTAAATTAAATAAGCCCAACAGGTGAGAAAAATATATGGAAGAACAAAAAATAAAGCAGGATGAAATCAATATTGGCAGGAATATCCGGGAACTGAGACTAAAAAAAGGCTTGGGCCAGACGGAACTGGTGAGGCTCCTGCAGCTGAGGGGACTGTCAATCACACGGGAGAGTCTGGTAAAAATAGAGCGGGGGACCCAGAATATCCGGGCGAGCCAGCTGCGGGCCATCAAGGAGGAACTGGGGTGCAGCTATGAACAGCTTTTCATATAAAGTATAAAAACGAAAAACGAGGCCGCCGGGAACAGAAAGCCCGGCGGCCTCGTCAGTTTTATATAAGCTCAAAAATTATAATGCACACCAGCATGCACAAAGGCTGGTGGAGGAGATATACTAAAAGGGCCCGGCGACCCAGGGCGCTTAGCAGGGGAACCCTGTGGGTGAAGGGCCGCTGCCAGGCGGGGTGAGCGGAAAAAATACCGTGGATAAAATAGCCGCAGAGATAGAGAAAGAACCAGGGAAGAATGGGGAAAAAGTCGCTGGAGCGGAAGCCCTCATAAGGGAAACCCAGGGGCGTCAGCAGCCGGGTATTGTACAGCCCTTCCGGCAGCTTGACGCTGAACAGCTCGCCCAAGCCCAGGTATCCGGCGCTTACATTGCGGAAGAGCCAGAACAGCAGAAAGCTGAGAATAAGTCCCAGCCAGGGGTTCAGCCTTTTCAGCAGAGGGTGGAGGGGTATGAGCAGCAGCACGGCGCAGCCTATGAAATTCAGCACTCCGAACCAGATAGCCTCCGAAGGCAGGGCGATGAGGGTCACCGCCGTAATCACCAGGCCCCAGAGATTTATGACTATTCCCCGGCGGAGATTCTTCTTCTGGCCCCAGCACCAGACGAAGCCGGAGATAAGAATAAAAGCCCAGCAGATGCTCTGCTGCCAGATGTGTACCCAGGGTATACGGTACCAGTCCGGGTCCAGGGCGTAGACCACTTCCACATCATACATGAAATGATAGGCCACCATACTCAGCACCGTCAGGCCCCGGAGGGCGTCGATGCCGTGGAGGCGCAGGCTTTTGTTTTCCATAACTTGCTCCTGATAAGATATGCTTATATTTTACGCCAAAGCGTCAAAAAGGCAAGAGAAAAAGCCGCGGCATGAGGGCAGCACACATAAAACAGCATAAGATTGTTTTTAGGAAACTGCGTAACTTTGGCTATTCCGTTTCACCGTTTTGCGGGTCATTCAGCAAAGACGTGGGAAGTATTCCTACAAGGTCATAGGTAATCAATGGATTTATTGTTAGAGAAATGATAAAATATAAAAAGGGAGGCGGTCAAATTATGAGTTCTGTTACTGCAAGAATAAGTGAAATCAAGCAACCCAGAGGCGGATATATAAAACCGTCACAATTTGAATTGCAAAAAATAAATGATGGACAAGTTTTAAATGAAATTGAAAATATCCATGCTTCTGTAGTTGGCATGGTAGTAGATTATTTAACTCGCTTTACAATGGGGACTAAGCTCGAGGAAGTCTTTTCTATATCATGTAAAGGTGCAGAATTGGCAAGTAGTTTTGGTCTCAAAAATGCGACTAAAGAAGCTAAAAAATATCTTTGCCAAATCAAAGGATTAGACGATAATTCTATTGTAAATGCTTGCAAGATGGTTACTTTCGATGTTTGGTTTAGAAATCCCATGGGCGCATTACTGGCTAAAACTGCTTCGGAAACAAATCCTGATTTAGATACAATTAAAAATATTCGCATTATGGTTGAAAGAAGTATAGCATTTTGGAATAAATATGGCCCCATAATAAAAGATGGTTTTACTTTTGAACCTACAGGATATACGCAGACAGTAAATACAGGAGATGGAGATTTTCTTACATCTGATACATTGTGGGATTTTAAAGTATCAAAGTCAAAGCCAACTAATAAGCATACACTACAGCTGCTAATGTATTGGATTATGGGACAACATTCGGGCAAAGTTGAATTTAAAGGGATAAATAAGCTAGGAATATTTAACCCTCGCTTAAATACAGTACATATTCTAAAAATTGAAGATGTTCCCAAAGATATTATTAAGGTCGTTGAAACTGATGTTATTTGTTATTAAGAATTTGCTTGAAAAAATATTGGGGTAGCAAGGACAGAAACAGAGCAAGGAATATAATACCTCTCGGAAGCGCAATACCGATCTATTGTTCCACGCAGCGTAGAAAAAGCGGGCAAGAAGTCTTTGACCTCTTACCCGCTTTTCGTTGCAATCCGTATGGCAGCTACCCTGTTTAAGTTACTTGTTAATACTGTTTTATGAGTAGCTACCCTGGCCGCAGCTTTTTGGTATACACTGTTTTCCGCAGACTCAGGCCGCCGCTTTACCGGCAGACCAGTTCCCCGTCCTGAACGTCCACGGTGAGGGTGGAGCCGGCGGCCATATCTCCGGAGAGTATACGCCGTGCGATGAGGGTCTCTACGCTGCTTTGCAGATAGCGGCGCAGGGGACGGGCACCGTACAGGGGATCGAAGCCCCGTTCGATGATGAGGTCCTTGGCCTGGTCGGTGATGACCAGCTCCAGACCACGGTCGCTGATACGCTTGCGCAGAGAGCTGACCATGATATCAATGATGCCGGTGAGGTTATCCTTGGTAAGAGGATGGAACATTATGGTCTCATCCAGACGGTTGAGGAACTCCGGACGGAAGGAGCGGCGCAGCTCCGCCATCACGGCGTCCTGAGCGGACTGGGAGATGCTGCCGTCCGGTTCTATGCCGTCCAGCAGATACTGGCTGCCCAGATTGGAGGTGAGGATGATGATGGTGTTCTTGAAGTCCACGGTGCGGCCCTGGGAGTCGGTGATACGTCCGTCGTCCAGGATCTGCAGCAGAATATTGAATACATCCGGGTGGGCCTTCTCTATCTCATCAAAGAGCACCACACTGTAGGGCTTGCGGCGAACGGCCTCGGTAAGCTGACCGCCTTCGTCATATCCAACGTATCCGGGAGGTGCGCCAATAAGACGGGAGACGGAGAATTTCTCCATATACTCGGTCATATCTATACGCACGATGTTGTGCTCGTCGTCAAAGAGGCATTCGGCCAGAGACTTGGCAAGTTCGGTCTTGCCAACGCCGGTGGGACCAAGGAAGAGGAAGGAGCCGATAGGCCGATTGGGGTCGGCTATGCCGGCACGGGAGCGGAGTATTGCCTCGGTGACCTTCTGCACGGCTTCATCCTGGCCTATGACACGCTTGTGGAGGTATTCGTCCAGGTGGAGGATCTTTTCTCTCTCCCCTTCCATCAGCTTTGCCACGGGGATGCCGGTCCACTTGGACACGATGTTGGAGATCTCCTCCTCAGTCACGGTGTCGTGAACCATGGTGTTGGCCTTGCGCTCCTCGGAGAGGCGCTCGGCCTCCTGGAGCTTCTGTTCCAGAGCGGGCAGATCGGAGTATTTCAGCTTTGCAGCCTTCTCATATTCATAGCGCAGCTGAGCGTTTTCTATCTCCGAGTGCATTTTTTCTATCTCGGCCTTCAGACGCTTAACCTCGTCCACGCTGTTCTTTTCTTCCTCCCAGCGGGATTTCATGGCGTTGAAGTTATCCTTCATGTTGGCCAGCTCTTCCCGGAGCTTTGCCAGACGGTCCTGACTCAGTTTATCGTCCTCTTTCTTCAGGGCCATTTCCTCAATCTCCAGCTGCATTATACGCCGGCGCATGTCGTCCAGTTCAGCGGGCATGGAGTCTATTTCGGTGCGGATAAGGGCGCAGGCCTCGTCCACCAGGTCTATGGCCTTGTCGGGGAGGAAACGGTCGGAGATGTAACGGTTGGAGAGAGTGGCGGCTGCCACCAAGGCGCTGTCGTGGATGCGCACGCCGTGATAGACCTCGTAGCGCTCCTTCAGGCCACGGAGGATGGATATGGTGTCCTCCACCGTGGGTTCATCCACCTGTACAGGCTGGAAACGACGCTCCAGAGCAGCGTCCTTTTCAATATACTTACGGTATTCGTCCAGAGTGGTGGCGCCTATGCAGTGCAGCTCGCCTCTGGCCAGCATAGGTTTCAGGAGGTTGCCAGCGTCCATGCTGCCCTCGGTCTTGCCGGCGCCGACGATGGTGTGCAGCTCGTCAATAAAGAGGATGATACCGCCCTCGGACTTGCGTATCTCCTCCAGAACAGCTTTCAGCCGTTCCTCAAATTCGCCACGGTACTTGGCACCTGCAATAAGGGCACCCATATCCAGAGAGAATATAGTTTTGTCTTTAAGCCCCTCCGGCACATCGCCGCGGACTATACGCTGGGCCAGACCTTCGGCTATGGCGGTCTTGCCAACGCCCGGCTCGCCTATGAGCACAGGGTTGTTCTTGGTCTTACGGGAAAGGATACGAATGACATTTCTTATCTCCGTATCACGGCCTATTACAGGGTCAAGTTCGTTATCCCGGGCACGTTTTACCAGGTCGGTGCCGTACTTTGACAGGGCATCATAGGTGTCTTCCGGGTTGTCCCCGGTAACGGGAGAGGTCTTTACCTTGCTGAGTTCTGTGGTAAAAGCTGACTTGCTTATACCGTGGTCAGCAAAGATGCGTTTGATGGCAGGGGTAGCTGCGGCAAAAATGCCTATCATCACATGCTCCACGGAGAGATACTCGTCTCCCATGGATTTGGCCGCCTTCTCGGCGGCGTTCATTACCCGGCCGGCCTCCTGAGACAGGTACACCTGAGTATCGCCGCCCACCTTGGGCAGGGCAGAGATGGCAGTGTCCAGCTCAGAGAGCAGGGTGTTGCAGTCTACGCCCATACGGGAGAGCAGGGAGGGAATTAGTCCGCCGTCCTGGTCCACCAGGGCATAGAGCAGGTGCTCCGGCATGAGGTAATTGTTATGGTTTTCCTGAGCCATGGACTGAGCAGTCTGTATGGCTTCAAGGGTTTTTTGAGTGTATTTTTCAGCGTTCATAGTGTCCTTTCCCGCCTCAGATGTAAAGGGAGGCGTTGTTGAGATAAGAACAGTAAGCCCCTTCTATTTCGTGAGGGCTATATCTGTCGGCCAGATAGCCTTTGAGAAGTTTGTCAAACAAAGTAATGTAGTTGGACAGGGCCGAAGCCAACTCCTGAGCGGTGCAGTCCTTGCTTGGAGCGGCTATACCGCGGACAAACTTGCCTTCATAAAGGGCATAGTCGATGTCCGCCCCGGTTAAGGGCTTGAGATGGGCATCCTCTATCTGCTTCCAGAGACGGAAGAACTCGGTCATGCCCTTTATCAGGGCCATGGACTGAGTGCGAAACAGCACCGTCAACTCCCCTATAGTGTCTCCGGCGCCCCGGTAGAGCTCTACTTCGTATTTTACCGTGGGCCGGTATTTGTATTCCAGAGAGCTTTTCAGGGACATTGTATATGAATTGGGGGAGAAGAAGGGAACCAGATCCCTGGATGGAGCCATCAGTTCCTCAATGGTGGAGAGGACTTGATTTATCCGTTGCTCCGGGGTCGTGTAGTTCACATATTCCGCCAAGATCTGATTTATAAGATTGGAGCGGTTGGTGCCCATCCTGTGGGCCAGGGCATCCACTTCCCGCACTACTTCGTCGTTTAGTACCAGGCTGTATAATGTCTTTTTCATAACTCACCATCCTAGCTTTTTTACTGTGGATACTATACCACAGCAGCTACAATTTGTCAAGAGTTTTATATAAATTTATTTACGAATTATATATGAATTTCTGGATTTCTCTATCTTGATTTTTCCCGGCCTTTTGGGTATAATGACAGGGCAAATATGGAGATGTATCGAAGTGGTCGTAACGAGGCTGACTCGAAATCAGTTGACGGGCAACACCGTCCGGGGGTTCGAATCCCTCCATCTCCGCCATGGCGTCGGAGCAAGCTACATATCGCTTGCTCCGATTTTTATGCCTACGGCAAAAAAGTCAGAGCGCACTCATTCCGCTACTCCTCCTTTCAAACCCGAAGCCCAGCGGCTTCGGGTTTGTTGTTTGGAGACTTCGGTCAAGGCAAAGTCCGCTTTGCGACCGCGCTTTCTATTTCACGGGGAATAGAAAGCACCATCCGCTCCGCTCCCTTGATCCTCCTTGTCCGAATCAAACCTACTACGTTGGGCTTTGATTCGGAGAGACGGGGATGTGAGCAAACTGCATATCGCTTGCTCCGACTTTTCTGCCTGCGGCAAAAAAGTCAGAGCGCACTCATTCCGCTACTCCTCCTTGCCAAGCCGCAACCGCTGCGCTGGGTTGCGGTTTGGTTTTGGGTACGGAGCTGAAAGCCATAGCACCTATAATGTTGGCTCTATAAGCACAAAGGACGGCGGTTCCTTGTGCTTATAGATGAAAGTATCAAGGGATTCGAACCCGAGGGCACTTGGAAACGTGCCGGGGGCACGTTTCAACCCGAGGCGGCCTGCCCCGCAGGGCAGGTAGAATCCCTCCATCCATATAATGATAGATGGCCCGAGTGCTTGATGAAAAGAGCGCTTTTTGCTATGATATGAAGCAAAGGGGTGAGGCCGTGTTTTCTTTTTTCAAAGACAAAGAGCGCAAAGAATTCAGCTCTGTAGAAGCCGTGGACGAAATCGAAAAATTGGTATATGCCTATCTGAAGCCCCTGGGCTTCAGGAAGTTCGGCAGGACGCTGCACCGCTTTGTGGACGGAGACATTTCCCAAGTGGTCAATTTCCAAAACGGCTGCCCTCAAAAACAGGTATACGGTATTCTGTGGGTCAATCTGGGGGTTCGTGTTCCGGAATGCGCAGAAGCGAGGTTGGGAGCCCGAAAGCCTGAGAAGAAATACTACCATGAATATGAGTGCAACATACGTACCCGCCTGGGTCAGCTTGTGGATGGCAGGGACAGCCATTATAATCTCAAAAAAGATCCCGCAAAGATAGCCAAGAATATCATATACAGACTGAAGCGATATGCCATGCCTGTTTTTGATAAACTGAACAGTCGGGACAATATTTTGAAATACAGAAGAAGATATCCCGCCTTTGACACAATGGGCCGACATCTGCTTATGCTGGATGAGGCAATCATCTATAAAAAACAGGGAGAGCTTCTAAAGGCAGAAGAGCGGTTCAACGAGTATTACGGAAAGGTGCTGGCAAAATACCGGCATGCTATGGAAAAGGGAAATAAAATGTTTCTCCGTAAGGGAGAGACACTTATGTACCGCAATGTAAAGACCGGGCAGGATGAGACGGTGGTGGCAAAGAGAAATAGATTTGTCACTGTATATGATGCCAACACGGCCCATCTGGAATTTCTTGAGAAACTGGCGGAGACCTACGATATACCGATTTGGACGGACCGGAATGAAAAAGAGGACTGTTTCAAGGAGCTTTAAAAAACTGTATTTTGGTATGCCGCCAAGGGGCGGACGGGAAATACCTGTGAGGAACAATTATGGCAATTAAACTGATAGGACTAGATCTGGACGGTACCCTGCTGAACGGGGCCAAGGAAATAACGGAACCGGTGCAGGAGGCGCTGATATATGCTGCCGCCAGAGGCGTACATATAGTCCCGGTTACCGGCAGACCCTATGGGGGACTGCCCCGGGCGCTTATGGAACTGGGCTGCGTGGACTATGCCGTCAGCTCCAACGGCGCCTCAGTATGGCATGGAGACAGAAAAATCATAAGTCACCCTATATCTGCAGGGCTTTGCCGGGAGATTTTGGAGAAGCTCCGGGGCCTGTATATCATGGAAGAACTGTTTATGGACGGAGCGGGCTATGTAAGCCCGGAGTCTTATAAGAAAGCGGAAGAGCTCCACGCCGGGACACCTTTCTGGGAGTACTATAAAAAGAGCCGCCGTGTGGACCCGGAGCTGGAGAGAAGACTGCTGGAGCGGAAAGACCTGGAAGAGCTGGCGCTCAGGTGTGAGGGCCGGGAGGGGGGCGACGCCATCGCGGAGCGGCTCAATGGCTATAGCGGGCTGAAAGCTGCCAGACCAACGCCTTTTTACACGGAAATAATGTCCGTCCAGGCTGGAAAAGGGAAAGCCCTGGAGGAGCTGTGCGGGCTGCTGGGTCTGGGCCTGGGAGAAATAATGGCCATAGGGGACAGCGATAATGACCGGGAGATGCTCATGAAAGCCGGGCTCTCGGTAGCTATGGGCAATGCGGGGGAGGAACTTAAAAGGATCGCCCGCTATATCACTGCTGACAATGAGCATGACGGTGTGGCCCAGGCAATATATAAGTTCATCCCTTGACACAAATTGAGCCGGCGTATTAAAATTTTTATGGAAAGGGCTGCCTTGTGGGCACAGAAAAGTTTATGGAAATAGAAAGGAGTTAAGCCTGTGAAAAAACTTTTCGGATATGCCGATGAGTACATACGGAAAAGCGACTGGAAAGATATGGCCCTTGTGAAATTCTGTCTCATGTCCATCGGACTGATGACAGGTATGTTTGTACCAAAGGAGAAGAGAAAGTTGGTTCTGCCCATAGCGGGAGCGGTTTTTGTCCTCACATATGTACCCTTGATGAGCAAATTTTTTAGGATAATTTTCGGTGCAAGCCGGAACTGTGAAGAATAGAAGGTTTGCGGCGGCCGGTGAAGCAGAGCTGCGGAGCGCGGCCTATGGTGCAGGAGAAATCTCATGACAGAAGAGGAACTGCTGTTTTTCCAGGCAACGCCGGAGATGCTGCCTGTATATGAAAAGCTGCGGGAGCGGCTGGAAGCGGCATATCCGGACATGGGAGTGAAGGTCGCCAAGACACAGATATCCCTCAGGAACCGCTATGTCTTTGCCGTTGTGTCCCTGCCCCGGCGTAAGCTGAAAGGCTGGCCGGAGAAATATGTGCTGGTGTCCTTCGGCTTGGGCTGGAAGATGGAGAACAACAGAATAGTCCAGACGGTAGAACCCTATCCAGGACGCTGGACCCACCACGTAATTTTGGAAAGACCTGAGGACGTGGACGGAGAGCTCATGGATTGGCTGGATCTGGCTTACGGCTTTGCAATGACAAAGTAGGGGGTAATGACATGGATAATGAAAAAGTATATGCCATGAAATTTTCTGCCGTTTATCCTTTGCTGGTGAATAAAGCTCTGAGAAAGGGAAGAACCAGAGCGGAAGTAGACGGACTCGTTACTTGGCTCACCGGCTACAATGCCGGAGAGATAGAGCGGTTCCTGGATTCGGAACTGACCTATGGGGATTTCTTCAGGAAGGCCTCGGCTCTGAACCCGGATCATGTCCGCATAAAAGGTAACATCTGTGGAGTGCGTGTTGAGGAGATTAAGGAGCGGCCTATGCGGGAGATACGTTGCCTTGACAAGTTGGTAGACGATCTGGCGAAGGGCAAGGCTGTGGATAAAATAATCCCCCGGTAAGAAAAATAGCCGCCCGGTTCCATTTTTGGGAACCGGGCGGCCTTCTGCTTGCTTTTATTACCGCTGATTTAAGGTGGGGTTCTTCTACGCCGGAGATGTCAGAGAGTCACCACGGACTCGCAGCAGCGGTAATCGGTATCGATGTTGTGGGCAATGAAACGAGCCTTGAACTGGCGAGGGCTGCACATTGCGCCGCTCTCCTCGTCGGCAACGGCCAGGGCTTCAGGCACAACGAACTTAATGCACTTTACCAGCACATCCCGGCATCCGGGGGCGTCATGGGCAGGAATGGCAAAAGTCTTCATGCCCCGCTGATATTCCATGCCGTTTTCGTCTACTTCCGTCAGAATGGCGGCCAGAGCGACCCGTTTGCCGGGGCAGACGTTTTTAATGGTCACATCCATTTGGATTATCCTGCCCAGGGATTCCAGCTGCACATCTCCCATATCCACAAGCACGGAGTCTGCACAACCGTCCACGCTCAGATCCACCGGTTCCGGGCATCCCTCAGGGTTGACCACTATATCGCAGTTCACAGTTACCTTGGGGTCCGGGAAGATGACCACGTTACCCTCGTTGTCGGAGTAGGTGATGGACTGGTTCACTGCTTTTGTGCCGGGCTCCTTGGATACGTGGCGAATGAAGAATTCCAGTACGGCACTTTCACTTCCGGTGACGCCCAGCTCGGATATGGTCCATTTCAGACTGTGGGCGTCCAGCATCTGGGCGTCTCCCTTGTCGGGGGGCAGGATGCTGGTTATGATGAAGTCGGGGTTTACCACCTCGTCGACTTTGATATCGGTGGCGCCGGTTTTGGATATATTGGCCGCCAGCTCTGCAAAGAGCTCTTCCAGGTCGGCTGCGTCCGGGGTTACCGCCACATGGGTGGCGTCCGGGTCCGTGGCCCAGGTGTTCAAAGCGTCTATATCAAGCCCGTCGGAGCCGATGAGCCCAATGCAGTATATCACTATGCCCTGGGCCTTGGCTGCCGCAGCCACCGGTGCCGGGGGAGCTCCAATGGTAGTGTTGCCGTCGGTGAACATCACCATGACCTTGGCATTGCCGGAGGGCGGAGAGAACAACTCCGTGGCCTTGGCGAAAGCCTGGGCGTGGTTGGTGCTGCCGCCGGAGACAAGAGAATCCACAGCGTTTTTCAAAGTGTCCACTGAGGTGATGAGCTGGGCGTCCACGCTGGCCTCGGTGGCAAAGCTTACTATACCTATGCGGCTGCCGTTTCCGATTTGTCCGTCCTGTGTGCCGTCGGTTGCCTCGTCGATTATATCTATAAAGGTCTTGGCACCCTCCTTTACGGCGGCCAGAGGAGCGCCGGCCATACTGCCGGAGCGGTCCAGTATCAGCACGATGTCGGTGGGGTTTTCAACGATATCCGGAGCGGCGGTGAGAGCAAGGGTCACCTTTAGGGAGCCGTCGCAGGATATCCGGTCAGAGTTTACAAGTTTATTTGAACTGGTAACACCCATTTGTGTTATCTCCTTTCGGGGCTATGCCCCAATGCAGGATATGCTCCGTATAGGAGATTTGACACTTTAGATGAAAACACCAGACCCCGCCGATAGATCGGCGGGGTCTGGTGCTGCTCAGGTCATGTCGGGTTTGCTTTGCCAAGATGAGCCTTCAGATATCGTATGGCCATGGCGTAGCCTTCAAAACCGTGGCCCATATAGGTCTTGATGCAGGCCATGCCTGCATAGGAGACCTGGCGAAAGCTCTCACGGCTGCTCACGTCGGAAATGTGTACTTCCACCGCGGGCAGGGCTACAGCCTTCAAAGCGTCCAGAATGGCAACACTGGTGTGGGTGTAGGCGGCGGGATTTATCACTATGCCGTCAAAATTTCCGTAGGCGGACTGTATCTTGTCCACAATAGCTCCCTCGTGGTTGGACTGGAACACTTCCACTTCTATGCCCTCTTCCCGGCAGACCTGCTCCACCAGTTCTACCAGGGTTTTGTAGTCCTGCTTGCCATAAATGTCCGGTTCTCTCATGCCCAGCAGGTTCAGATTAGGCCCGTTTATAACAAGTATCTTCATCCCAGTGCCTCCAGTATCTGGGCCAGAGTGTCCTCAATACTGCCGTTATTGTCGGCCTTCAGGTCGGCAAAGCGGGCATACATAGGCTCACGCCTGGCATATAGCTCATTCAGATCGCTTCTCAGGGAGATGGGTCGGCCGGTCTTGTCCAGCTTGTCCGTGTCTCTCAGCAGCCAGACCATTCGGCCGTTCTGGTGCAGAGGCTCGTAATTTTCCTCCCGGGTGACACAGCCGCCGCCGGTGGAGATTATTGCTCCGGACATGGCCCCCAGCTTTCTGAGCACCTGAGTCTCCAGCTTGCGGAAATATTCCTCCCCGTGGGCGGCAAAGATGGCGGGAATGTCCATGCCCGCCTCCTCCTCAATGAGGGCGTCTGCTTCGTAAACAGGGCGGCCCAGTTTCTCACCCAGGGCGGCGGCTATGGTGCTCTTGCCGCTGGAAGGCATGCCGATAAGTATTATGTTCTGCATCTGCGCCGACAGGACCTTTTCTATCCGCTCTATCTCGCTGTCGGGTATGCTGCTGCCGGTGAATATCTCGCAGGCGCGCTTGGCCTGGGCTACCAGCATATACAGCCCACCGGCACAGGGGATGCCCAGCCGCTCCGCCTGCAAAAGCAGGGCGGTGCGGGCGGGATTGTACACCGCATCCAGCACGCCTTCGCAGGCTGGAAAGGTGCCCAGGTCTACAGCGGACTGACCGTTGTTGGGAAACATGCCGACAGGGGTGGTGTTGACGATTATTTTGGCGTCAGCGTGCTTTCGAATGTTATCGTAGTTATCCTCACCGCTGCGGGATATGACGGTGACGCTGCCGGCCCCCAGCCTTTTCAGCACCGCCACCACGGTGACGGAGGCACCGCCGCTGCCCAGCACCAGGGCCTTTTTGCCACGGACATCTATGCCGCTTTTCTTCACCAGGCTCTCAAAGCCGTAGGCGTCGGTGTTGTCCCCAAAGAGGCTGCCGTCCGGGCGGCGGACTATGGTGTTCACGCTGCCTATCTCTTTAGCCAGGGGGCTCAGCTCCCGGCAGTAGGGCAGCACGCTTTTCTTGTAGGGGATGGTGACGTTTATTCCGTTCCAGTCCCCGTGGAGAAGGAAGTCCTCCAGCTGCTCCGGCTCCCGCTCAAAGAGCTCGTAGCTGTAGTCGGAGAGCATACCATGGATGGCAGGGGAGTAGCTGTGGCCCAGCTTCCTGCCTAAAAGACCGCATTTAAGCATCATATCACCTCACTATAGCTTCCAAGATAGCTGAACTCCTCGGAGATTGTCTCCATCTCACCCATGAGCTGGATGAACTGGGGAGAGTATACCGAGGTATCCAGGTCGAAATAGAACATGAACTCAAAATTGCGCTCCGGCATGGGGCGGCTCTCCAGCTTGTTCAGGTTCAGTCCCAGAGCGTAGAAGCGGCTGAGCACCTTGTAAAGAGAACCGGGGGTGTGAGGCAGCACCATCATAAGGCTGGTGCGGTCGGCCCCGGGATAGATCTCCAGGTCTTTGGAAATGCAGATAAAGCGGGTGAAATTATTGCCCTTGTCCTGAACGGATTCCTCCAGGCACTCCAGGCCGTAGAGTTTCATGCAGGAGCGGGAGGACAGGGCGGCTACGTCCCCGGCCTCTGACTGGGCAACGTACTTTGCCGCCACGGCGGTATTTTCACAGGGAATGATCTTCACTCCGCTGAATTTTTGCAGATAGCCCGCGCACTGGTTTATGGCCTGCTCGTGGGAGTATATCTCCTTTATGTCCGAGAGCTTGGTGCCCGGCTTTACCAGCAGGTTGTGATCCACCTTCAGGCGTACGCTGCGCACTATGCGGAAATTGTGGCGCATCATCAGGTCATAGACCTTGTTCACCGAACCGGCGGTGCTGTTTTCCAGAGGTATTACCCCGTAACGACAGAGCCCCTTTTCAATTGCGGAGAACACAGCGTCGAAGTTGCTGAAATAAAAAATACTTGGCAGACGGAACAGCTTTTCGCAGGCCAGCTGTGAATAGGCACCCTCAACGCCCTGACAGGCCACCGTGGCGTTGGTGGGGAAGAGGGAGGGAGTGTTTTCAATGGCTGATTGTATCTGCGCCGTAAGCTCAGAGCCGGTGCCCAGAATGCGGTGCTGATAGCTGCGGCTGAGCTCGAAGATAAGGGAATAGAGGGAGACGGTATAGTCCTTAAACTCCTCCGGGCACTTGTCCACAATGTCAAGTAATTTCTCCCGCTCCCGCTTTGCATCCATCACGCTCTTGCCCATATCCCGCTTGCATTCAGCGATGTGGGCAGCGGTCTCCATGCGCCGGGAAAAGAGCTTCACCAGCTCATCGTCGATCTCGTCTATCTGTTTCCTGTAGTCGCTCAGATCCATCTGTCTACCTCAATTCCTTTCTGCGCCCCAGCAGGGCATCGTATACGGCTATGGCGGCGGCGGCCTCCATGCAGGGCACCGCCCGTGGGACAATGCAGGGATCATGGCGCCCCCCCACGATGAGCTTTGCTGCCCTCAGCTCTTTCATATCCACGCTGTCTTGCTCCATGGCAATGGAGGGGGTGGGCTTTACTGCGGCTCTGAATACCAGGGGCATGCCGTCGGTGATGCCTCCCAGAATGCCGCCGCAGTTGTTGCTGCGGGTCTTTATCCGGCCGTCCTCTATGACAAAACTGTCGTTATTCCGGCTGCCGGTGAGCTTTGCCGCCTGGAAACCGGCGCCGAACTCTATGCCCTTTACCGCCGGTATGCCGAAGACTATGGAGGCAATACGGTTTTCCATGCCCCCGAAGATGGGGTCCCCCAGACCGGCGGGCAGACCCAGCACGGCGCACTCGATGACCCCACCCAGGGAGTCCTTTTGCATCCGGGCCTGTTCAATGGCTTCCTGCATTGCTTTTCCTACTGCCTCGTCCACGGTGGGGAAGTCCATCCCGGCGGTGGAAGACAGAAGCGGGCTCTCGTCCTCCACGTTCCCTATGGACTTTATACGGGATATTACCTCTATGCCCTGGCGTTTGAGTATCTGTAAACAGATGCCACCGGCAATGCACAGGGGGGCGGTGAGCCGCCCGGAGAAGTGGCCGCCTCCGGCGTAATCCTGATAGCCGAAATATTTCACGTCGGCGGTGTAGTCGGCGTGGCCGGGTCGGGGCACGGCAGAGAAAGCGGCATAGTCCTTGGAGCGGGTATCGCCGTTTCTTATTATTGCGGTGAGGGGTGTGCCGCAGGTATATTCCCCCCGGACTCCGGAAAGAAACTCCGGCATGTCCGCCTCTTTACGGGCAGTGGAGTAGGATTTGCGGCCCGGAGCACGGCGCTCCATGAAGGCCTGGAGTTCCTGAAAATCTATATGTTCCCCAGCTGGTATGCCCTCCAGAGTCATTCCGATAGCCGGGGAATGGGACTGGCCGAAAATGCTAAGATGTATGTTTTCACCATAAGTGCTGCTCATATGCCGCCTCCTGTAAGAGCATTGAAATCCTCCCAGAACCGGGGATAGGACTTGTTTACCGCCTGGGCTCCGCTGAGCTCCACCGGGGCGGTGCAGCCGCAGGCGGCCGTGGCCGCCGCCATGGCAATGCGGTGGTCTCCCCAGGAGTCCACGCTGCCGCCGGAAAGCCGGGATATGCCGTGAATGACCAAGCCCTCCTCCAGCTCCTCCACATTTCCGCCAAGGGAGCGGATAAGGGAGGCAGTGCTTGAGAGCCGGTCCGACTCCTTAAGCCGCAGCCGCCTGGCATTTATTATGCGGGTCTCACCCACCGACAGAGCGGCAACTACGCTGAGCACCGGAATAAGGTCGGGGATGGGTTTTGCATCTATAGTGAGGCCCTGAAGCCGGGAGCGGCGGACAAAGTAGCCGTCTTCCAGCTCCCGGATGTCCGCTCCAAAGGAGCGGAGTATATCCACTGCGGCTTTGTCCCCCTGGTGGGATGCGGTATTTAATCCGCTTACCTCTATGCCCTGAGAGGACAGAGCCCCCATACACAGGAAAAAGGCGGCGTTGGAGAAGTCACCCTCCACTCGGAGACACCCGGGCAGACGGCTGCGCTGGGAGCCGGGAATGGAGTAGCTGTTGTTTTCCTTTGTAAAATTGATATTTGAAAGCCTGAGGGCGTCCTCAGTCATAGTGATGTAGGCCGCCGATTCGACACTGCCGGTGACGCTGAGCTTGCTGTTCCCGGATACCAGGGGCAGGGCCATGAGCAGCCCGGAGATGTACTGGGAGGACACATTCCCGGGTAATTCATAGTCCCCGGATTGCAGCTGACCGGAGCAATAGAGCAGCTCGCCCTCCTGGCGAAGCTCCATGCCGTGCTCTTTAAGCTGAGAGTCCAGAGGAGCCAGGGGCCGCTGAGGCAGCCTGCCCTCCATATGGAAAACAGCCCTAGCCCCAAGAGCTCCGCATACCGGCAGAAGAAAGCGCAGAGTGCTTCCGCTCTCTCCGCAGGGCAGATGACACAGGCCGTCGGGAACTTTAATTATAGGATGCACATGCAGGCTGCTCTCATCCTCTCCAAGGATAATGTCTGATCCAAGGGCATTCAGGCAGGCTATGGTGGCCTTTATATCCGCAGAAAGCCCGTCACAGCGGATGAGAGCCTCCCTCTCACCCAGAGCGGCGCAGATGAGAAGCCTGTGGGCCTGGGACTTGGAGGCAGGTATTTTTACCTGTCCGAAGCGCTCACCGGGACTTAGGGTGACGTTCATAGTCCTATACCTCCAGCTTTCATCCAGTCTCTCACATCTTCCATGGCCACGGTTACGATGCGACAGCGGCCTATTTCCTCCGGCACTATAAGGTGCATAAAACCTCCGGTAAATTTCTTGTCCAGCAGGGAGGCGGAATACATGTCCTCTAGGCCGTAGGGGCAGTCTGTGGGCAGCCTGTACTGTTTCAGGAGCGCCAGCAGCTCTTCCAGGGCATCCCGGGAGCAAAAGCCTTTGGCCACGGCGGCACGGGTGATGGCCGCCATGCCTATGGCCACGGCCTGACCGTGTAGTACGGTAAAACGGCTGCAGGCTTCCACGGCGTGGCCAAAGCTGTGACCCAGGTTCAGCAGCTGCCGCAGGCCCCGGTCGTATTCGTCTTGAGCCACGATGTCCCGCTTCATCTCCACGCAGGTGCATATGACCTTCTCCAGCTGCCGGGAGACGGGCAGAGCTTTCAGCTCGTCAAAGAAATCCCGGCTGCCCAGTACGGCATACTTTATGACCTCGGCGCAGCCGCAGGCAAATTCTTCTTCCGGTAAGGTACTTAAAAGGTCCGGATCGCAGATGACCAGAGCGGGCTGGTAGAAGCTGCCCACCTGATTTTTGCCGCCGGGCAAATCCACGGCGGTCTTGCCCCCCACAGAGGAGTCCACCGCTGCCAACAGGGTAGTGGGCACCTGCACGAAGTTCATGCCCCGCTGATAGGTGGAGGCGGCAAAACCGGTGATGTCGCCGGTGACACCCCCGCCCAGAGCCACCAGTACGTCGCTGCGGCTCAGATGCTTTTCCGACAGAAATTCCAGGATACGGCCGTAGTATGCCAGAGTCTTGGACTGCTCCCCATGGGGCAGGACAAAGACCTCGGCCTCCATTCCGGCAGCTTCCAGGGAGCTTTTCAGCCTCTCACCATAGAGAGGAAAAACTATATCTCCGGAGATGATAACGGCCTTTTTCGAGCCGGTAGCTGCCTTTATAAGCTCGCCGCTCTTATCCAGAAGCCCACGCTCAACCAGCACGTCATATTCTCTGGATGCGGATATGTGCACCTTTTTCAACGTCCGTCCACCTCTTCCTTCAGCCTGCGGCCTTCGTCCAGCAGCCGGATCAGCTCCGGCATGTCGTCATTTGTCATGGCGTCCCGGTACTGGGTGAGGCTGTTTATAAACAGGTCCAGCTCATTGAGTAAAAAGTCCTTGTTCTCCATGAACAGCTCCGCCCACATGGGGGCGTTGAGCCAGGCAACTCTAGTCAGGTCTTTGTAGCTGCCTGCGGAAAAGCCCTTGTGAATCCTGGCGGTAGGGCTTTTAATGTAGGCATTGGAGACCACATGGGCCATCTGGGAGGTGAAGGCTATCATCTGGTCGTGCTTTTCCGCTGTGGTGACGGATATTCTGCCGAAACCTGCAGGGGCCAAAAGCTCCTTGACCCGGCCCAGCAGCTCAATATCGTCATACCGGGGGGGCACGATGACCATGGGGGCGCCCTTGTACATAGTGCCCTTGGCGTATTTAAAGCCGGAGTTATGGGTGCCGGCCATGGGGTGAGCGCCAATATAAGTGAAGCCGTCCCGCTCCGCAATGGGGAAGCAGGCAGAGCACACCACACGCTTGGTGCCGCAGCAATCCATTACCAGAGGCTTCCGGCCGAAATGAGGGCCCATTTTATCTATATAGTCAATGGCAGCCTGGGGGTAGAGCGTGACCAGAATGAGGTCGCAGTCACCGGCGTTTTCCTCCGTCAGCTCTCCGTCCACGGCACCGCTGAGCATAGCAAAATCCAGTACCGAGCGGGTGCGGTTCCAGGCCAAAACCTGATGGCCATCGTTGTGGTAGGCCCAGGCGAAGGAGCCGCCTATGAGCCCCAGACCGACTATACCAACTTTCATCAGGCTATGGCCTCCCTTACCTTGCGCACTTTTTCAGCCAGTTTTGCATATTCCTCCGGACGCAGGGACTGGGCTCCATCGCACAGGGCGTGGATGGGGTCGTTATGGACCTCAATTATCAGGCCGTCAGCCCCGGCGGCAGTCCCCGCCAGAGCACAGGGGGGCACAATCTTTGCAATGCCGGTGGCGTGGCTGGGATCTACTATTACGGGCAGATGAGACAGCTCATGGAGCATGGGTACGGCGGAGATATCCAGGGTATTTCTGGTGTAATCGCTGTAGGTACGTATGCCCCGCTCACAGAGAACCACCTGTTCGTTGCCGCTGGCCATGATGTATTCGGCGCTCATAAGCAGTTCCTTAAGAGTGTTGGCAAGGCCACGTTTAAGGAGTATGGGCTTATTGATTTTGCCCAGTTCCCGGAGCAGGTCGAAATTCTGCATGTTCCGGGCTCCTACCTGGAGCATGTCCACATCTTCAAAAAGAGGCAGGTCGGCCACGCTCATTATCTCGGTGACAAAGGGCAGACCGGTCTCCTGCCGGGCAACCTTCAAAAGCTCCAGACCGGTGGCTTTGAGGCCGGGGAAATCATAGGGGGAAGTGCGGGGCTTGAAGGCTCCGCCCCGGAGTATCTGGGCTCCGGCGGCCTTCACCGCCTTGGCTACGGCGACTATCTGCTCCTCACTCTCCACGGAGCAGGGGCCGGCTATCATGACGAAATTGCCTCCGCCAATCTTTACGCCCTGGCAGTCCACCACCATATCCTCAGGATGGAACTTACGGTTGCAGCATTTGAAGGGCTCTGTGACACGCTTCACGGCGTCCACTATCTCAAGACTCCCTACAAGATCCATGTCCACTTGGCTGGTGTCACCTATAAGGCCCAGGACGGTCTGATAGGCGCCCACGGAAATGTGGATCTGCAGCCCCAGATTTTTCAGCCAGCTTATCAGCTGGTCACGTTTGTCGTCGCTTACACCGTGTTTAAGTACAACTATCATTTTTCCGTCCTCCGTTTATTGATACTTTCAATGTTTTTCCGGCGGCCTGTTCATAGCCGGGGAATAAAAAAATGCTGCTCAGGCGTAACCTGTGCAGCATCATAAGCAATTTTTAACAGCTTCTTTTTTGCACCACAAATTACCCTTACCTCAACTTGGCGGTAAAGTAGTAATAATATGCTGCAAAAGCGAAGTTCTTCATTAAGAGAAAGCTCCTCAAGATATGATTACAGGGATAAATATAAACCTGAAATTTCTCTCTGTCAAGAGTTTTTCTCTGGTTCTCTGTGGGAAAAACGCTGGGTGGAAGGACTTTGCACCGGCTCAAAGACCATCCAGTGCCCATCCATATCCACCTCCAGCGCTCCGTTGTCTCCATACTGGTAGCCGTAGGGGGCACCGAAATTGGACTGTCCATCCCTGGATGGAATCAGATTTCTCTCCACACTGCTGGTAATACTGCCGTCCATCATGCCGCAGCGTCCGTCTCTGTCGCTCTCCCGGCCGTTGCAGCAGTAGAGCTGCCCGTCAATCATCATGAGCAAAACGGTGGGTTCAAGATCCTCCGAGAGGTGGGAAAACTGGGCGTCTACCACAGTTCCGGAAGTGCGGGAGGAGCTGGCATAAACACCGGAAAAAGAAGCAAAGAGGCCAGGTTGAGGCAGCGCCGCATTTATACTGCAGGCCGCCAGACTGAAAGCAAAATATATCATCACGGCAAGAACCAGAAGCTTCATCATAGGGACCCCCCATTTCCACGTTATGTAAATATGACGAAATGGGCTGGCAAAAAGTTCCGCTCTTGACTTATTTATGCGTCGGTGATAAATTGTAGTAAATATGCCGGTGTGGTGGAATGGTAGACACAAGGGACTTAAAATCCCTCGTTGGCAACAACGTACCGGTTCGAGTCCGGTCACCGGCACCATGGCGGAGCAAGCTTTATATAGCTTGCTCCGACTTTTTTTGCAACAGTCAGAGCGTACTCATGCCGCAGCTCCTCCTTTTCAAATTGCAACCGCTTACGCTGGGCTTCGATTTGGTACTTGGACGCAGGTTCGGCGGACATTATATCGTTCGCTGCGACAATTTTTCTTACAGAACGATTGTCACCCCTCGCTCATTTTGTTGCGGCTCCTTCCAAACCCAAAGCTTTGCGTTTCAGCTTTGTTTTCTTTAAAGGAACCCGCAGGTTCTATATCGTCACATGTACCGAATAAATTAATCCGAACCGGATTTCCACTGTGGGAGACGGGTTCGGATTATTTGCTTATTTCAAAAAATTTTAAGAGACCAACTTCAGAAACGGTCTTCCCATCCTTTGCTTGGGTCGGCTATGGTGACTATAAAATTGTAAATGGATTTGAAAATGAAAAAGCCGGGATCTCTACCGGCTTTTTCATATTGCCAATCACCCTTGTCAAGAGCAATCTTCCAGCAAGGATATAAGGTCAGTTTCCAGCTCCGGCCCTAAGCGGTTTGGGATGTCCCGTTCCGGCCTGGGCCTGGAGGGGCTGCTCCGGCCGGTTGGTGTAAATCCGACGCAGCCTACGGATACAGGCAATGCCGGCGGGAACCAGGAACAAATCAGCGGCAATCCAGGCTGCCGGGGAGGCAAAGCAGACTGCATTGTACCCAAACACAGGTACCAGGCCCATACCTACACCGGTGCGGGCCAGCATTTCCAGCACGCCGGCCAGAATGGCAAAGACGCTGTATCCCATGCCCTGGATGGAGAAACGGACGATGTTCACCAATGCCAGTGGGAAGAAAAAGGCGGTGGACGTCACCACATAGCGGGAAGTGAGTTCCATAAGCAGGGACAGTTGGGGCTCATCAGGGTTAAGGAACAACATGGTGCAGGGAGCAGCAAACTCCAGCATGGCGCAAAATGCAAGAACTGAGTACACCAGCCCCAGCAGGGAACAGTCCCGTATACCCTGGCCCAGGCGGTCCAGGCGACAAGCCCCCACATTCTGTCCGCAGTAGGTGGCCATGGTGGCTCCCATGGCGTCAAATGGGCAGGCCAGCAGCTGATAGAGCTTCGTCCCGGCTGCCACAGCCGCCACATAGGTGCTGCCCAGCGCGTTGACGGAGGCCTGAAGGATGATGGAACCAATGGCGGTTATGGAGTACTGGAGGCCCATGGGGATGCCCATGGCGCACAGTACCTTGCAGGAGCGGCCGTCCAGCTGCCTCTCCTCCCGATTCATGCGGAGGACGGGATATTTTTTTACCATGTAGGCCAGGCAAGCCAGACCAGAGATGCCCTGGGAGATCACCGTGGCAATAGCTGCCCCTGCCACTCCGGCATCGAACCATAGAATCAAGGCGAAGTCAAGGAAAATGTTCAGGAAAGATGACAGAGCCAGAAAGTACACCGGGGTACGGCTGTCTCCCAGGGAACGGAGAATTCCCGCCAGCAGATTATAGAGGAAGGTGGCAGGAATGCCCATAAAGATGACAAAGATATAGGCGTTGGCACCATCAAAGATGTCCTCAGGGGTGTGCATCAGGGTGAGAATACTCCGACAGCCCAGGCCCGTGGCCACTGTAAGTACAAAGGCAAAGAGAACAGCAAGGTAAGCTGCATTGGCCACATACCGCCGCATCTTGGAAATATCTCCCGCGCCTACCCGCTGAGCCACCGGAATGGCAAAGCCGCTGCACACTCCGGTGCAGAAACCGATGACGAAAAAGTTTATGGAGCCGGTGGAGCCCACTGCTGCCAGCGCCTGGGCGCCCAGCAGCTTGCCCACAATCATAGTGTCAACCAAATTATATAACTGTTGAAACAGCAGGCCCAGCAGTGTGGGTACTGCAAACTGAAGGATCAGCCGCATAGGGCTGCCGCTTGTTAAATCACGGGTCATTATTATCGCTCCTTTCGCGAATACAACTGTGTCTCAAGACACGTCGTATTATTATAGTCATGGGCCCCCTCTCTGCCTAGCGCATTTTTACACAATTTTTTGCAGTTATTTTACTGATGGTTTTTGTGATTTATCACAAATTTCACAACTGATTATTGTAACTTCTCACAAAAATGCAGGTCTACATTGCACCGGGAAAAAACGCATAGAAGAACTGGCTCATGACATCCGTGCGGCAGGAAAATCCAGTATTGACAGTATTGCAGTACAAGCTAAATAACCTCATGCCAGGCCGAGCCTGGTTTCCTCTTTATAAGTTGAACAGATATTTATAGGCCGGAACGCGGGCTGCCTGAGCAACGGAACTACCTACAAAATGATATTTCAACTAAGCAGCAGGTAATGTGTCAAAGATTGTTCTTAAGCACATTTAACTTTAAAACATGACTGCCTCCAAAACGAGACAGTCATGTTTTGCATAAACCGCATATATTTCCTACATTGATAATTATTATTTTATTCTCCAATGAGCTGTTCACCATTTCATGAATATCGAATGATGGCATAGTCTTGCCTGTATCATTTGGGAATGCCGGAATAAAAACTCATCATATCCCCATGAAATGTGCATCATGCACAGCCAGGGCCATTTTATTAAATTAGCATGAAACGCCACGCACATTGACCGGGGTGCTTGTGCATTTTATAATAAATGCAGTTAAGATTTAATGCACATGAGCACATTGGCTACATGGGCGGCTTAATTACTAATTCAATAAAAAACACATTAAGGAGGGTAAATATGGGGTTTAAGGATGTACGTTCTTTTCTCCAGAAATTGGATGAGGAAGGCCAGCTGATCAAATATGATCAGAAAGTAAAGCTTTCCCCGGAATGGTATGATATGGTAAGAGCACTGCCCAGAATGGGGCAGTATGGTCCGGCTCTCATCACCGATAAGCTGGAAGGCTACACCGGTCAGCGCATTGCAGTGGGTCTGCAGGCTTCAGCCGCAAACTGCGCCATAATGCTGGGACTGCCCAAGGACACCAGCCTTAAAGATCAGATTGCCCATGTAAGCGATTTGTGGGACAAGATCGGTGACGGTTCCGGCGGAAAACTCAAATGGGTGGATAAGGCGCCAAGCCAGGAAGTCATTGTGGAAGGTGATGACCTGAACCTTCTGGAGCTGCTGCCTCTGCACCGTGTGTATCCTCTGGACGGCGGATTCTATCTGCCTAAGTCCTGCATAGTTACCAAGAGCCCCTACTACCCCGATGACGTTGACCGTGAAAACGTGGGCTGGTATCGCTGCCAGGTAGTGGGACCCAGAGAGATAGCCATACATATAGGGCCTCTTCACGATGCCGGTGAGCATATTGGCCAGGCTGCGGAGCTGAAGCAGAATCTGCCTATAGCTATATGCCTGGGCAACGATCCTCTGCTGGAGCTGATGTCCAGCACCTCTCTGAGAAAGAACGAGTCTGAGTATAAATTTGCAGCTGCAATGGGCGACTTCGAGTACGAGCTGACCAAGGCCACTCTCTACGATCTGGATGTACCTGCAAACTCCGAGTTCATCATCGAAGGCGAGATCCTTCCCGACTGCAAGGTTCCGGAAGGTCCCTTCGGCGAATTCCCCGGCACCTACTCCGGCGTTTCCGAGGCCTGCAAGATGGTGGTCAAGAGAGTCACCCATCGTGTAGACCCCATATATGTGGGTATTTGTCTTGCCGGTATATCCGAGAAGGAAAGCGAGAACATCCTGGCTCTGAACACCTCTTCCGGTCTGTTCCGTCTGCTCAAGAGCGAGATGCCCGATGTCAAGGCCGTCAATGCCATGTATCAGCACGGCATGACCACCATCGTGTCTGCTAAGCCCCATTGCCCCGGCTTTGCAAAGACCATAGCCATGAGACTTGCAAGCACCCCCCACGGTACAGACTATTGCCGCAACATCATCATTGTTGACGACGAGGTGAACCCCTTCAACCTCAACGAGGTAATGTGGGCTTTGTCTACCAGAGTCAGAGGCAGCGAGGATATAATCGTCATCCCCGGCACTCCCGGTCTGCCCCTGCTGCCTGCCGATATGGGCATCCGCATCGGCAGAAAGCTCATTATTGACGCAACCACTCCCATCGACCCGGATCCTTTCCGTCCCTCTAAGCTCATTCGTCCTTACAGCGAGTCTGTTGACCTTAGAGAGAAAACTGCGGCTCTGCAGAGAGAGCTGAAGAAATAATATAGGAGGTAGGCATAATGAAATGTGTTAGGTGTTTACATGATACTGCAGACGTAATTGCAAAGGCCCCTGATGGCAGCGGCGCATGGGTAGTATATCTCTGCAAACACTGCAATTACAGCTGGCGCAACAACGAAGTGGAATCGATAACCAATATAGAAAAGCGCGATCCCTGGGCCCAGATGGACAAGGTGGACATCTCCAAAATAAAGCCCGTTACTTACACCGCTTCTGAAGAAAAGCCTGAAAATCTGAAGTAAGTTCCATTTCTGTGTAGTGATACAGAAAGACAGGAAAAAAAGTTTAAACGTGCCGGAACAACTTCCGGCACGTTTTTTATATCATTATGATACTGGGCATAAATCAATCCCACTCTGTTTTAGAGTGGGATTGGTTTTGCCTATAAAAGTTTATGAACACAATGGGAATTCCCTCTGTTTTGCTGTCACAGGGAAGCTGCTTTGTAAAGCACGAAGCTGATACAAATGACCAGAAAGGTGCCGGTAAGAGCTATGCCGCAGCTGAGGGTGGCGGACTGCCCACGCTCCTCGTCCTCGATCTTCCTAAACCAGGCTGAATCGTCCGGGATTTCACCTATACTGCTATTATTTAATGTAAGCAGGTAACCGGACACTATGCTGAGCCATTCAAAGAGACTGGACAAAAGCCGGGACGGTACGGCAAAGATAAAGGGAATCCAGCGCATCACCAGCGGCCTGTATAAAAGTCTCTCCAGATCCAGACTCCGGGGCCATCTGTCAATATATCTACCGTCCTTGATCAGATATCTGCGCACGAAAAACACGTAGACAAGGATTCCTAACCGGCATGTCCATCACCGGGGATTTTCTGCCGCAGTGATCTTCAGCAGAGGCAGGCTTTGAGAAGAAAGCAGAGGAAACTATGTCCATCAGGTAGCCTGCGGTAAAAAGCGCGCTTATGAGCAGCACTCCGGCACCCTTCCAGGCCCAGTTACCCATGGCCTGGAAGGCACCGTTCATCAGCTGCCACTTTCCGGCAAAGCCGGCCAGGGGCGGAATGCCTATCAAAGAGAGCGAGGCCAGGGCAAAAGCCCACATCAGCAGGGGCAGCTGTTTTGCTATCCCGGCGGTGAGCATCCTGCCCTCTGCGTCCCGGACATACTCGCTGCCGCTTTTATGTATGATTGCTCCGGCGCAGAGGAAGAGGCAGACTTTGGAAAGCCCGTGGAACAACACCTGCATAAGAGCCCCTGTAAATCCGGCGGGACTGAGGCAGAATATGCCGAAGAGGGCATAGCTTATCTGGCTTACAGAGGAATAGGCCAAGCGTTTTTTTAGCCTGCGTTCCATGTATGCCAGGCTGCTGCCGCAAAATACGGTCAGCAGGCTCAAAGCTATGAGAATTACCTGGGCCGGAGTGCCCAGAATAAACTCCCGGCCGTACAGGAAATAGACGGTGCGGATTATTCCAAGTACCCCGGCCTTGGTGATGACTCCTGAAAGCACTGCGGAGGCAGTTGCCGGGGCCTCCGGATGGGCGATAGGCAGCCAGGCGTGGAGCGGTATAAGTCCGGCTTTGCAGCCGAAGCCAAGAACAAGGCAGAAAAAAGCCAGCAGGTTCCTGCCCTCGGCCTCCCCCAGGAAGCGGTTTTGGGGAGAAAACTCAAAGCTGCCAAAGCTGTAAGCGCCAATGAACATACCAAACAGTATAAGGGCTGCACCGAACATGGAATAGCCCAGATACTTCATTGCAGCATAACGGCTGCGGCTTTCCCGGTTATGCAGCACCAGCGGGAAAGAGCACAGGCTGACGAGCTCAAAGAACATGTAGAATGTGGGCAGATTGGGAGACATGCACAGGGCAATAAGACTTGACAGGGTGAGCATCAGCCAGCAGCACAGCAAATGGGCGCCGGGATCTTCCCGGGAGTATTCCAGGTTGAACACCAGGCTTGCAAGAAAGAGAAAAGAGAACAGGCAGGCAAAGAACATGGACAGGCTGTCCGGCCTCAGATAGAATTCCAGCTCCATTATCCGGAAAAGTTCCAGCCTTTCGTCGGAATTCGGCAGCCAGATCCTTACCATGACGGGCAGATAATAGAGAGCGTTGAGTACGCTGCTGATGCCCAGAGAGGCGAGAATAAGCACTGCCTCCCAGCCGGCGCTGAGAGAGACGTACCCGATAGAGAGCTTGGCGGCAAAGGAGCCCATAAGGGGAAGGCCTATAAGGGCAAAGCCTCCCAGAGTAAAACCGATTCCGGCCAGAGGGGAATTCCTGGCGGCGCCGCTGAGCCTGGAGATCTGCTTTGTGTGACCGGCCGCATTTATAAGCTGTCCGGAGCAAAGGAATATCAGCGGCTTTGCAAAAGCGTGGGCCAGGACCTGATACATGGCGGAGGCCATACCGGCAGGGGACCCCATGCCCATAGCCAGAAAGACATAGCCAACCTGAGCCACGCTGGAATAAGCCACCATACGTTTCAGATTGCTCTCCTGGATGGCCCTTATGGAGCCGAATATCATGCCGCAGGCGCCCAGAATGAGAATGACCCAATTGATGCCCAGCAGGCGGATATTTTCAAGGCCGAATACACGGATATAAATTTTGGCCAGAAGCACTATGTATCCTTTCAGCACCAGACCTGAGAGTATGGCGCTGGAGGCGGTGGTGGCGGAGCCGTGAGCATCCGGCAGCCAGGAGGAAAAGGGCCAGAGAGCGGACTTGATGGCAAGGCCCACGGTCATCAGACACAGCAGCACGGCTATAGGCAGCACATACTGCCCCTGAGCCAGAAGACTGTCAATAGAGTTGTGGATATCCTCCATCAGCAGGTGCCCGGTTATCCCGTAAAGCAGGGCCGTACTCATAAGGAAAAGCCCTGAACCCAGCAGACTCATTATCAGGTATCTTATTGTGGCCGCAATGGTCTTGCCTTCGTCTTTGGCCATGACCAGAGCACAGGCGGAAATTGAATTAAGCTCTATAAAAACGTAGGCGGTAAAAATGTCGTTGGTATAAAGAAGAACCAAAATACTGGCCATGGTCAGTTGAATCATCAAATAGTAATACTTTTGCCTGGGGGAAGAAATATCCTGCCGGGTATCTCTCTGAGCACCCAGAATGGAGCAGAGCAGTACTATCGAAAAGGCGCTGGCCAGGGCGGCTTCAAGGGGGCCAGCCCGCAGCTCATTTCCCCAGGGAGCGCCCACAATGCCCATGGAATAGGTGAAACTTACAGCCTCGCTGCCGTAAACCCCGGCAAATAGAATGAGGCTCATAACGATCAGAAGGACTGTAGAAGCAATGCATATTTTCCCGGCGCTCCTGCCGCCGGGACAGAGTACGGAGACTATGGCGCAAAGCATCATCAGAAAGATGCTTAGAGCGGGAATGTTCTGATACAGGCTCTGCATATTCAAGCTCCGTCTTTCCTGCTGCCGGACAGTATCTCATCCAGATTTACCGTTCCGTATTTTTCATATAGACGCACCGTGAGAGCCAGTAGAAATGCGGTGACACTCAGGGACACCACGATGCCCGTCAGCACCAGACCGGTGGGAATGGGGTTTGTGTACAGTGCGGAAGAAGCTTCCGTTCCCTGAATCACTATGGGAGGGAGCTTGTCCTCAACATAGCCCACACAGGTCAGCAGAAGAAAAACCGCAGAGTCCATTATGCACAGGGAAACGGCTTTTTTTATGAGGTTGTTGTGGAATATCAGGCTGGCAAGTCCGATGATGAACAGCAGCATTGAAACTACAAGGAATATGTTTTGATATAAGATAGAATCACTCATTAAAGTCTACCTCTCCCAAAGTAGGTATAGAAAGCGTACATTGTGCAGGCCACTTCAAGGCCCACAAGAACGTTTAAGAGGGGGATTGGGCCCGCGGAAAGAATTGCCCCGGGAGTTCCGGTGCGGATATGTCCGGCCACTCCATTGGAGGCCGGAAGAATTATCAGAAGGAGGATAAAAGCATAGGCGCACAGAGCCCCCACCTTAGTGAGGTTATAGATTCTGTGATTAAAAAAATCTGAAACTCCTTTGCTGCCGCTGGTAATGTCAATGAGAATAAGGGCGGTCCCCAGTACCGTGCCGCCGGAAAAACCACCCCCGGGGGAGAGATGGCCGTTGAGCATGATGTACAGGGAGAACACGGCAACAAAGAGAATGATGACAAGGGCAGAACGCTTCAGCGTCATGGAGTTTTCATAGGCTTCATATTTCATGTCCCAAAGGACATCTTGCCCTGAGTCGCTTCCCGGTCTCTCCATGAGCATGATAACACAGACGGCAGTGGCAAAAAGCACTGCCGACTCCCCGAAGGTATCAAACCCCCGATATATCATTATCATGTTTGAAACAAGGTTTGTGCCGCCAACTTCTTCTATGCCCTTTTCTATGTAGCGCTCCGTCACCAGATTTTCTGTGGCGGAGCCGGAGCCGAACCGGGGCATGCTCAGGGCGGTTATCAAAAGGAATACCGTCAAACAAAAAAGGCTTATAATGTTGAGGCCCTTTATCAGCAGGCTTGCGGAAATTTTACCTGGCTTGAAAACGGGCCTACGAAGTGGCTGGGATGCCGTATCGAAGTTGCTGTCCTCCAAGGTGAAGAGGCTTTCCTCACCCTTTACCCAAAGTTTGAACCTGCTCATGAGCGTCACCCTTCTTTTTAAATTCGTCCAGTTTCTTGAGACTGAGGAAGAACAATATGGAGTCGGCCCCAACGCCTATTGCTGCTTCAGTGATCGCCAGGTCCGGAGCGGCGAGAAGCAGCCATATTATGGACATGATGATTCCAAAGACCATGAAAATGATGACGGTATGGAAGTTGCTTCTGGCAAAGGAGGCCGCCAAAGCGCACACCGGCAGCATCAGCAGCAGTACAATGCTTATAATGTTCATTCCTCTTCCACCTCGCAGTATGATCTGTAATCTTCCGAAGCTGCAAACTCTCCGTGAGCCAGCCTGTTGGTGCATATGGGGCTTGTGACCCAGAGCAGTATCAGTATAAGCAGAAGTTTTGCCGAGGCAAAAGACAGTCCGCGTATCACCACAAGCCCCAGCATCACAAGCAGACTTCCCAAAGTGTCTGTAATGGCTGCGGCATGCATGCGGTTGAGGACATACTTGAATCTGTATATACCCAGCATGGAAACTCCCATGACCAGGATGCCGGCCAGAAGGAGAAGGGTGCCTATGCAATATCTCAAATTCATTTATCTTCCTCCCGGGACTGTTCTATTCTGGCGCGTTCCAGCTGCCGGCACGCCACGATAACTGCCAGGAAGCTCAAAACCGCATAGACCAAGGCCACATCCAGAATATAGTCCTGAGCCATCCACAGGGAGAGCAGGCATATAAAACTTACGGAAAAGGTAATTATCAGGTTTACGGCCACCATCTTGTCTGCAAATCTCTTTTCCCTTATGCAGTATACAAAGGCAAGTAAGGAAAGAATTGCCAGCGCGGCAAGGGCAGCAATGAAGACCAGATTCAAAAAGGCTATGTTTTGTATGCACGGCATGCTCAGCTCTTCTTCCTTTCCATGTCCGTCAAAAGCGTCTGAAAACAAAAATCCCCCTCCACCGGCCTGTAGCCTTTGTCCAGCGCATGGACATACAGAACTCCGTCATCGTTTTTTAGAGTTAGAGTGCCTGGGGTTATGGTAATGCTATTGGCGAGGACGGTCTGTAATAAGCCGGAGCGGAGGTTTGAACTAAAACGGACAATAATAGCCCGTGGCTGAGTGCCCCTGATTATCAGCAGCATTACAGCCAGATTGGCTTTTATTATCTCCCGCAGCAGCACCCAGGCATAGCCCAGTGCAGCCGGGAGCCGCTTAATACAGCCAAAATCCTTCTGCCGGGTCCAGCCGAGAAATTTCCAGGCAAAGACGGAGATAACAAATGAACTCAAAATGGAGAACACGAGTATCTCCCCGGTGATTTTCCCGCTGAGCAAAATAAATAACAGAACAAGAAACGTAAATAACATTGTCACACCTGCCGTTTATAAAAGCCCGGTACCCGGATATTTAAGCTGTTTTAATACCAGGGGAAAGGCGGTTATAAACCATGGGGCAAACATGTCCGCCCTGTCGTTCATAAGGGATAGGATATCCTTAATCTCAAACCATTTTGTATCCATAATCTCTTCCGGGGCGGGGAAGACCTCTCCGGTATAGCGGCCGACAAAAACATGGTCATATTCATATTCGGTAAGCCCGTTTTCAAAGCAATGTCTGTAAACGAAACTTCCAACCTCTTCACATCTGCACTCCAGCCCCAGCTCTTCCTTCAGCCTGCGGGGCACGGCTTCCTCAAGGCTTTCGCCGTCCCTGGGATGAGAGCAACATGAATTGGCCCATTTGCCACCGGAATGATACTTGCTTAAGGCCCGTCTTTGCAGCAGCATACGATCGCCGTCAACCAAAAATACGGAGAAAGCTCTGTGCAGGAGCCCGTCCTTATGGCAGCGTAACTTTTCGGCGGTCCCGATCTGCCGGTCCATGGCATCAACGCATATGAGCATGTCAGACATTTTGAACCTCCTTGCCGGGCATATACTTTTCCACAGCCAGATCTGCCACCTCCAGACAGCAGGCCATTATCATCTCTATATCGCCCCGGGCTGCACCTTCCAGATGAATGCCGGCACAGATGCACGCGGTCTCATTTGTCCTGAGACATAGTCTCTCCGCAACTTTTTGCGCGGCATATATATCATTGTGGCCCGGCCCGCATATGCTGCTTATGTCTGCGGTTATGCCGTCACCACTGGATTTGGGCCGGGGGACGGCATAGGCCACGGCACCGACGTGGGCTGCTCCTCCGTACAGATACCCGCACAGGCCATTGCCTCCGGTGCTGTGCAGCTCCAAATGGATTGTGCAGAGCTTGTTTTCTGAAGATACCTTGATAAGCATTCTGTAACACCAAACCTTTCCAAATCCCACGACATGCTTCGGCAGCCGGGTCTAACGAAGGAACACCAATGGATATTATGATTTTATTTTAAATAAGGAACCGACCTATTTCAATGTAGACGAAATACATATCTGCACTTACAAAGGTAGAGGCGACTGTGCGCTGTGCACAGTCGCCTCTACCTTTAAGCAAGAGTCGGAGCCGTTAATTTGTACAAATATGGATGTAAAAGCAAAGCAAAGATTATTCGCGGTAGATATATATCATATCCGGGAGCAGAAAAACGGATAAAAGGAGTGCATAGTATACAGCCGTTATCGGGAAAGGGCTCCGGCACGGAAAACGACATGATATGTCTGGGGCCAAAATTATGGGTTCATGTATGTCTGATGCAGGCAGGTACGCTTTACCGGCGAGTATCTGCCCTATGACGCGCATAGGCGACTTATGGGTATTAACCGGAGATCAAAGATGCCGCTGTGCAGCATGCACATCAAAGGCCGCTTTATCCGGAGAGCATGAAACGTCCTGCACATTGACCTGTATTAGGGCAAACTCTATAATATATTCAGCATAAACAAGGCGGCTATTGTTAGAGATGTACATAGCGGCCAATAAAATCTGAAAGACAGATACAGAAAAAGGAGGAAATTATGGAAGAGAACAAGAAACAAACAGGAGGCTTTATGCAGGCCATTGCGCTTATCCTGGCGGCCTGTATATTCAACACAAACACCTCCTCGTTTATAGTTATTATTGAAAGTGTTGCCGAACACTTTGGCCCCATGGGTATGGCAAGCACCCAGGTTTCCTTGCTGCAAACTCTGCCCTCACTGTTCATGATACCTGCGGTATTTGGCGGCGGTTTTCTGAAGTCAAAGTTCAGCCAGAAAACTCTTACCATGTTCGGCTGGGGCCTTTATGGTGTGTTCGGCTTGAGCCTCATGTTTATAGATAATTACATAGCCTTCATCATAGTCAGGACATGCATGGGCTTTGGCCTGGGTGTTGCTCTTCCCCAGCCCAAGGCTATTGTGGCCAAGCTCTATGACGGTGAAAAGCGTGCCAGCCTGATTGGATACATATCCATGGTTGGAGGAATCATATCCCTGCTCATATCCATAAGCCTCGGCTATGTTGCCGCTGTGAACTGGAGATACGCTCTGCTTCTTTACCCTGTTTTTGCCCTTGTTGTCATTGTCCTTGTGGGAATTTTTGTTCCCTATCTGCCTCCCGAGAATTATAAGACTTCCACCGGCGGGAAGAAAGAACCTCTCAACAAGTTCGTCTGGGCCCTTATAGTGGCAGGCTTCTTTGTGTTCATCATCTGCTCCGTTATACAGGTCAAGACCGGTCAGCTGGTGCAGGAGAAGGGCTTCGGCGCTTCCGTGGAAACCGGCTATGTGTCTGCCTGTGCCACTCTGGGCACGTTCACCGGCGGCCTTACTTTCGGACGCCTGTATAAGAAGTTCGGACGCTGGATGCTCTGCGTTTCCGCACTGTGTGCAGCCACCGGGTATTTTGTACTGGCATCTGCCCCTGTGCTGGTGGTGGCATTTATAGGTTCTTATTTGTGCGGCCTTGGTTCCGTGGGTACCATAAATCCCTATCTGGTTGCCAGAATATCCTTTGTTGCGCCTCCCTCCAGAAAGAGCGACGCAATAACCTATATCACTGCGAGCACCTACGGCGGGCAGTTTTTCGGCACTGCATATCTGTCCCTGGTAGAGAGTATCTTCGGAGCCGGAGCCTCTGTGGCACTCATGTCGGTTTCGGGAGCCTTTGCCGTGATACTGATTGTGGCATTCATATTTATGACTTCTACCAAGAAGGAGAGTGAAGAACTGGCTAAGGTGAACGGCTGATATAAAGGCATATACATTGCCGGAGCAGTTTAGCTTGCATAAATTAAGCAGAAGAGCTGTTATTTAAGATTGCCGTAGGACAGACACTGGTACGGATATCAAAACAATAAGGCTCTTCTGCTGTTTTTTTGCAAAACGCCTGTTTTTGCAGTTTATCAACGATTATTTCAGGAGAGAAAATCATGAGAATTACGGTTGCAGTGACCGGGGCCACCGGCGTGGAAATGAGCTATTATTTGATGAGGGCTCTTAAAAGTGTAGAAAATTGTGAACTTCACCTTATAATAAGCCATGGAGCGAGGGTTACCTGGGGACTGGAGAGCGACATACCTATAGAAAAGCTGGAGGCTCTGGCAGACTTTATTCATGATGAACACAATATGGCTGCATCGGTTTCCAGCGGTTCGTTTGTGACTGAAGGGATGATAGTCATGCCCTGCAGTATGAAGACGCTGGCGGGTATTACGGCAGGCTACGCCGAAAATCTGGTAGTGCGGGCGGCGGATGTGTGCCTGAAAGAGGGACGGAAACTTGTGCTTGTCCCCAGAGAAATGCCTCTGGGCAAGGTACACATCAGAAACCTGAAGGAGGCGGCAGACCTGGGCTGTGTTATAATCCCGCCCATGCTTACCTTCTACAACGGCCCAAAAACAATCACAGATCAAATCAACCATATTGTGGGAAAAATACTTATGCAGTTTGGCATTACTTACGACAAATTTGTCCCATGGCGCGGTGTTGAAGGAATTGAATAATCAAAAAATACTACGTTGTCTGTAGTACAAAAACGAATAGGGCACAGAAAAAACAGTTGCTGTTCATTCTGTGCCCTATTCGTTTTGCTTTTCTCATTTTACCGTACTGTTGCTCCAGGGCGTTTACGAATTGCGGTGCCCTTTTACATGATTTGTTTCATTACAGTCTCAGCGCCTTTTCCTTTACATCGTCAATAGTGCCGGCATTAAAAAATGCCGAATCAGGATAGTCGTCCATCTCACCGTTTACAATGGCCTTAAAGCCTCGTAGAGTCTCCTTAAGCGGCACGTATGTTCCGGGTGTTTTGGTAAATCTCTCTGCCGCGTGGAGAGGCTGAGTCAAAAAGAGCCGTATTTTTACAGCCCGTCCAATTGTCGTCATATCTTCCTCGCTGAGTTCGTCCAGATGATGGACTATTGCCAATTCCTGAATTTCGCTGCATCTTTCCAGAATTTTGCGTACACGGCGCGCCAACTGAAAATGCTCCTCCCCCAGTTTATCCGGCTCCATAAGCCATGAACTGGATTTCAGGGGGTCTATTGCCGGATATATCCCCTGTTCTGCCAGCCCCGGCTTAAAACGGTGGCGGCATCCAAATTAAAGAAGGCTGCTCTGACGGGGCTGTTCTGTTCATCCTCCGGAGCATACACGGTTTGAATAGATGTAAGCGATCCATACCTTGTGGCAGCAATCCGCTCCTGGAGCTCAGCCATTCCATTTTTATATGTGGGCAGCTGTTCCACGGTTCTGGGCATCCCACCCAGAATGGTTGATACCTCATTGCTTGAGCGCAGCAATCTTGAAAAATTGTCAATGACAAGCAGCACATCTTTATGCTCTGCATCCCGGAAATACTCAGCCATAGTAAGTCCCGTCAATGCAAGTCTCATACGTGCTCCCGGGGGTTCGCCCATGTTGCCTAAAACCAGGGCAGTGTGGGACAGAGCTCCGCTGCTGCGGAATTCTTCCAACAATTCACTGCCTTCCTGGATGCTTCTCACTATGCCGGCAAAAACCGAGCGGCCGCCATGCTTTAAAGTCAAGTTACAGATGAGCTCCCGGGCGAGCGTTCTTTTACCGTATCCGGTACCTGCAAACAGACCGATCTTTCCGCCTTTGGGGTATGGACACAGCAGATCGATTGCCTTGATCCCGGTTTCCAGCATTTCCGCCTTTGCCTGCCGGATTTCCAATCCTGGGCTTTTCCGATAAATGCTTCGCCGCTCCGTTGTATCTGGCAGGAGTGCCCCGCCATCAATGACATTTCCGATAACGTCAAATACACGCCCAAGAGTCTTTGCCCCCACGGGAACGGTAATACTTGCTCCGGTAGCTTCCGCCATCATTCCTCGGGTAAGTCCGTCATTTTTTGTGAGGAGTACGCAGCGGACTGTGCTGTTTCCCAAATGTTGAGCTACCTCCATAACCCAGCACTTAACGCCCGCCGACACAACGACGGACTCCCGTACTCTGGGCAGCTGCCCCTGCTCAAATTTAACATCCACCACTGATTCAGATATTTGAACAATGGTTCCATACTTCATGCCACCTGTACCTCCTTTCAATTTTGTGACTCTTTCCTGCGTGTACACGCCGCGCTGCGCTCAGGTTTTAAAAGTTATCCGTGCATAAAATGTTCTTTCAAGCAATTTCCTTTGCCTGTAAACAGCCTGGATTCTCCAGTATCCAGCCTTAGTTCTTGATAATAGCGATCCACGTAAACTAAATAAACTATGCCACCCAGTATATACGCAATTGACGTTAATGCAAAGCCAGCAGTCAATCCTATCGGTTCCTGCAGGCATCCCATCAAAAGAGAACCTATTCCTATGCCGATATCGTAAGACAGCATATAGGTTGAATTGGCCACGCCACGCTTTTCAGCCGGTGTCGTCCCGGTGACAAAAGACTGGAAGAGCGGCTGCAATATGCCGTATCCAAGACCGAAAAAGAAACCGGCTGCCAGCAGGTGAACTCCTGTAGCCAGATAGAGAAAGCTGACCATGGTGACTATCAGAACGGCCAGGCTGGCAAAAACAAGAAGACGGTGCTTGCCGGCATCAATGGCTTTTTGCGTAGACAGTTTAGAAACCAGCATACCTATAACAAGGCATATATAAAAATATGGCAGATATCCGCTGATATTTTTTTCCTGTGCCAGTATAGATGAATAGGCAATGACTGCACCATAAGGTATCATAAGAAACATCATGTTGAACATAAAGGGGAGCGCAGGGCCGTGAATAGAATCTTTAATTGAGAAGTTCTTTCTCTCCACCTTGGGATAATGCATTCTGCAGCATGATACGCATATGAGGGCCGCCACCGTTATGCCGAATATGGTAAAGAAAGACGCCTTGCTGCTCAGGTTGCTCTGCACCTGAAGCCCTACATAGGGCCCCAAAGCCATACCTATTGACACGGTAAATGCAAAGCGGCTGATGCCCTCGGTAATTTTTGTCACCGGGAGCACATCGCCGGCCAGGGTCATAGTAGCTGAACCGCAAACGGAGTATACCACGCCCATATACAGCCGAATAATTACCAGCGCGCCAAACAGCGGGAATGCCACAAAGGCCGGAAAGGACAGACAGAACAACGCCAAAAATAACAGATAAACATGGTAGCGGTTAAAGTTATCCAATAAATATCCTGCAACAGGCCGAAACAATACAGTTGCAACAGACATTGCCGTCAGAACAATACCTATCTTTGAGCCCGTAATACCTATCTCCTGGCAATATACCGGTATAATGGGGATGGAGGCATAAAATGCTGCCAACACCAGCAGATTGGTAATGAATAGTAAAATAAATTTTTTGTTCCAGATTTTTTTGGGTTTTTCCATGCAAATGAGACTCCTTCTAATCAATAAGAATATAAAAAATAGTGGCAATTGCCACCATCTCAGTATAGCACGTTTTGCACTGCACGTCAACATTTTGTTGCAATTGCCACCGGATTAAGTTATAATTTTTAAAAGCTGTTTTATTTTATGGAAGGAGAGTTCCACCATGGAAAGCATAATAGACAGTCCTTTCAAGTCGATCTCCATTATATACAGGAAATCACACATATGGCTGAATGAAGGTTGTGCCAAATACGGCCTTACTGCTGCTCAGGCTGTCGTCATACTGATTATATGTGATTTTAAGTCTCTGACCCAGGATGAGATTACAAAACGTCTGGGCCTGGACAAAAGTGTTATAGCAAAAACAGTAACAAAACTTTTGGAGACAGGGTTCATAATCCGGTCTACCAATCCCAAAGATAAGCGGACCTATGACATACAGCCCACGGATAAGGCCTGGGAAGTATATCCATTTGTAAGTGAACAAATCGAAATTTGTTTCCAGCGTATGACCATGCACATGACATTGGAGCAGCGAAATGAATTCAAGCAGCTTTTGCTGCTGGCCGGTGAAGCCGCTATTGCTCAGGAAGGATAGGCGCTGTATCAAATAAAATATATAAAAGCCGAATGTCCGGCTGCCTGGGAGATATTAATCCATGGCAGCCGGACATTCGCCTTTAACTTGCTTATTCTTTCAGTTCCATCAACTGAGCCATTTTTCCAATCGATTTTGCATAATCGATGACTTTAAAATTAAACAGAAGTTCTTCCCTGGTTTTGTAATCAGACAAATCCATATTCAGGAGTTCGGAAATTTGTTTTATTCTGTTCAGAATACTGTTGCGATGAAAAAACATTTCCTGAGCAGTCCCAATTATGTGACCATTGTTGCGAAGATATATGATCAGCGTACGTGTGAGTTCCGTATTTTTCTCTTCATCCAAAGAAATAAGTTTTATCAGACGCAGACAGGTAAGCGGAAAATGCTTTGTGGCCGCATACTCCCTCTCAATCATCATATATTGCACATAATCGGCATAGCGATATACCATCTGATTATAGTCAAAATATGTTGCCTCTTCCGAGCAGCTGAGCTTGACCCCAATCTTTATGGATCTGCTTGCCTGCACATATGCATAACGGATATCCTGTATTTTTGAGAAAGAAGCACTTATTCCTGCCTTCGCCTGGTAGTCTGCAAGAAATTTATGATATGCAGGTTTTTTCAGCAGCTCAGCTCCACCGCCACTAAGAGATTCAATGACAAGTATACTGTCCCCGTAAACAAAGGCAATTTCCTTATTGACGACATCCTGGGCAAATGCCCTGAATGCATAGCGGCTGGGAGTGCTCCCCATGCATTGTATCACATGGATCAAATGCCCTCCTGTCTTTGATATATGAAGTTCATCAGCAGCTCTTAGTATTTCATCAATGTCAGTGATTCTGCCATTGAGCAGCATAACATAAAAATAACTGTCGTTTCTGTTTTGCAGGTATGATATCTCGGACGTTCTTGCTAACTTGGCTTCCAGCTTGTTGATAAATTCTTCAAAGCCCTGTATCATGGCTTGCCTTACTTCCCGCTTGGAGCAAATAAGCATGCCGTATCCTATGACAAGTTCTTCATTCTTCAGCATCACCATCACTACCGTTGACTGGCTCAGGCTGTGTTCTTTCGACAAAATGATTGTTCGGTGGATATTCAGCTTCCTGAAAATATTTTGGGAAATCAGACGGAGAATATATTTTTGAGGCAGCTCCTCCAACTGGACAGATTCAGTATAGAGAGGGTCTGAACACTGACGGGACTTGCTCCAGCCCAGCAGTTTGAAGTCGGCATCGAAGAGAAGAAAAGGATTTGTGAAATTCTGCTCCGCAATAGACACGATGTCCGGTATGCTCATTTCCTCCAAAATAGCTCGGTCAAGCAGGACATTGTTCATCTTCAAATTTATAATAGTTTTCTGAAGAGAATTGAAAACATATTCCAGGCTTTGGCTGCAATTTATCAAAATAATATTGAAGCCGTCTGGCAGGGAAGAAATATGAGGCCCGTTATTGACGCAGAAAAGCACGGCCTTCTGATAGGCCTTAGACAGATGATGCAGATGTTCTGGCCGGCACAGATATATATTGCTGGGCTTTGGGAGATCATCCTCTCCCGAATACAGGGACACGGCATCCACATTCATGCCCATATCAAAACTGCCGATTTTTTCTATATTTACGTTGTCTGCGATATATGGAATTTTGTCAATGAGGTATTGCAAAATACAGCGTATATCTTTTCTGTTGCTCATAGCGGCACCATTTTCTCCACTCACACTCTTTACTGTTTACACAATAATTTGCAGTATTTATCCAATTTATTTTATAATATCAATTATTTTTTATATATTCAAGGGTGAAAATAAGAAATTCATGGTTGACCATATCCAATAAACTGAGCCGCAGGATTGGCTTTATCCGGATCCGAACAGGGGCTTAGGGAGTTTGGCTTTATAAAAAGTGACGTTATTTTATGCTTCACACATTGCGATAAGCGACGGCGCCCAGAAGAAAATAAAAGCCCTGGTGAATGAACACAGAAGAGAGGCTGCTGAGAGGCGGCAAAAGAAAAACAAGCCCTGTCCGGAGGACAGGGCTTGTTCTGAATGTTTGGTTTATATCATGGAAAGGCAGAGCCTTACTTGCTCATGTTCATCTGAGCTGCCACTTCGGCGGCAAAGTCCTCTTCCTTCTTCTCAATGCCTTCGCCCTTCATGAAGCGAACGGCATCCACGAACTTAACGGAGCCGCCCAGAGCCTTGGCAGCGGTGGCGATGTACTTCTCTACGGTCATGGAATTGTCCTTGACGAACTCCTGCTGGAGCAGGCAGTTCTCCTCGTAGAACTTGTTCATCTTGCCCATGACGATCTTCTCCTTAACCTGCTGGGGCTTGGAGGCCATCTTGGGATCCTGGTCCATAAGGGCCAGAGCTATCTTCTTCTCCTCGTCCAGGACATCCTGGGTGACCATGCTCTTGTCCCAGAAGCGGGGATTGAGAGCGGCGATCTGCATGGCGACATCCTTGCCGATCTCGGTGGCATCGATGCCGCCTTCAACTGCCAGGTTCACCAGCACGCCGATCTTGCCGCCGGCATGGACGTATGCCACTGTGGTATTTTTGTCGAAACGGGCAAAACGGCGGATCTGCAGGTTCTCGCCGATGGACATGACCTTCTCGGGGAGAGTCTCAGCCACGGTGAGTTCGCTGCCGGGGTACTTGCAGTTCATCAGAGCGGCCACGTCGGCGGGGTTGTCCTTCAGAACTACCTTGCAAATGTCCTTCACGAAAGCCACGAACAGGTCGCTCTTGGCGCAGAAGTCGGTCTCGCAGTTGACTTCAACCATGGCGCCCACACCGCACTCGGGGCAGACCTCGGCGTAGGCCATACCCTCGGCGGCAATGCGGCCGGCCTTCTTGGCGGCCTTGGCCAGACCCTTCTCACGCAGCCACTCAACGGCCTTGTCCATATCGCCGTCGGTCTCGGTGAGGGCCTTCTTGCAGTCCATCATACCAACATTGGTCATCTCACGGAGAGTCTTAACATCCTGAGCAGTAAATGCCATTTTTAAAATTCCTCCTGTAAATAATCTCAAGAAAAGGGGCGTGGGCGAAGGCGCCGACGCCCCAGGATTCTCTTATATTACTCCTCTGCGGGAGCGGCAGCCTCGGTCTCAGCCTCAGCGGCGGCCTCGGTTTCGGCCTCGGCGTCAACACCCTGACGGCCTTCCTGAACGGCGTTTGCCATGGTGGCGGCGATCAGGCGGATGGCGCGGATAGCGTCGTCGTTGGCGGGGATGACGTAGTCAACTTCGTCGGGGTCACAGTTGGTGTCCACGATAGCGACAATGGGGATGTGCAGCTTGCGGGCTTCGGCAATGGCGTTGTGCTCCTTGCGGGAGTCAACCACGAACAGAGCGCCGGGGAGCTTCTTCATGTCCTTGACGCCGCCCAGGTACTTCTCCAGCTTGGCCATCTCACCCAGGTGCTTCATGACTTCCTTCTTGGGCAGCATGTCGAAGGTGCCGTCCTCCT